>ERZ808252.806-NODE-806-length-27123-cov-4.230531_pt1 | contig 27123 bp, 25 predicted proteins | sample MGYA00521242_ERZ808252 | MGnify/ENA primary metagenome ERZ808252 (study PRJEB31516, sample SAMN03275581) | gut metagenome | biome: mammalia-associated habitat; material: feces | host: Papio cynocephalus | place: Kenya | collected 2012-08-07 ...
AAGCACCGGGACTTCCCAGTGCTTCAATCATAAATTATTGAAAATCAATCAATAAGGTTTCAATAATGGGTTAATACTCTTCCTCGTTAAAGAAAAAGTCGTCCTTGGTAGGGTAGTCCGGCCAGATATCTTCTATGGACTCGTACTCTTCTCCGTCATCTTCAAGTTCTTCGAGGTTTTCTATAACTTCATCCGGGGCACCGGAGCGATTGGCGTAGTCTATCAGTTCTTCTTTTGTGGCTGGCCATGGAGCATCGTCCAGGCTGCTGGCTAATTCAAGTGTCCAAAACATACTTTTAAAAATTTGCGCAAAGATATAAAAAAATCCGGATGCTCAAACAAGTATCCGGAGAAATCAGTATTATTCACAAACTACTGCTCGTCTTCAAGACGGAGGTGCTGCACGTAGATGGCTTTCATTCTAGCCACACGCTTCTTCTCTGAAGGCTTCTCAAAATTCTTACGTGAACGAAGCTCGCGGATTGCTCCGGTTTTCTCGAACTTTCTCTTGAATTTCTTCAATGCGCGATCGATATTTTCGCCTTCCTTTACTGGTACAATTATCATTCTAAATCACCTCCTTTTCAATTGTGGGCGCAAAGGTAGAAATTTATTTCAATAATTCCAAACAATCTTTCATGCCCTCACTCGCGATTTTCTTTATGTGGACTATTCGTGGGTCCCTGAATTTCATATCGGCAGGGTCAACAAGGTAGACTGGAGTACCGAGTGATGCGTATCTGTATAGTCCGGCTGCTGGGTAGACACTTAAAGATGTGCCGACAATGATGATGACATCGGCCTTGGATACGATATCTATGGCCCTCGTCATTTTGGGAACCGCTTCTCCGAAGAAGACAATGTGAGGCCTGTATTGTGCCCCGTTCGGAGCCAAGTCTCCTATCTCAACTCTTCCATATCGTATGTCTACTACATAGGCTTCCGAGAATCCGTCCTCGTCGTTGCATGTATTCTCCGGCCTTATTTTCGTTAATTCACCGTGGAGATGGAGTACATTGGTGGAACCGGCCCTTTCATGCAGATTATCTACGTTTTGAGTTATTACATCTACCTTATAGGTGTTCTCAAGTTCAGCTATCAGACGATGAGCTTCGTTGGGCTTTGCCTTCTCAAGTTCGTTGCGCCTTTGGTTGTAGAAGTCCAGAACAAGTCCAGGATCTGCGTTCCACCCTTCTATGGAGGCTACTTTCATGGGGTCGTATCCGTTCCAGAGTCCACCGTTGTCCCGGTAGGTCTTCAGCCCGCTTTCGGCACTTACTCCGGCGCCGGTGAGCACTGCTATTGATTTTTTGGACATCTTCTTCTATATTTTTATTCCATAATACTCTGTTCTCGCCCAATATTCGAATAATGGATCTGTTACCACCGGTTTGCCGTCATCGTTGAAAAAGATGATTTCTTTTTTGCATAGAGCTTCACGAACACGCAGGACATTGGCGGAAGAGTTCAGTTTATACTGCTCAATGATGTCCGTGCTTGAGAACTTGGTGTGTCCTTCCAGTATCGCTTTGAAGAAACTGGCCTGATATCCAGTAAGGTCGTACATCATGGAAGTGAATCTCGGTACATGAATGGAAATCAGAATGTCAAGGGCTGTCTTTAGGATTCCCTCCATAATGAACCCTCTTGTGAGAGAGTCACAGATGGAGCAGAAATGATTGATGTAGCAGATGTTGTTGCGGAAAAGTTTGCATGCGCCGAGCAGTAGCTCCCTGTCAATTACCTTTCCGCTTGAGTTGAAACCTTTGATAACGTGGTCGATGATGATGCGCGTGTCAATTTCACCGAACTGTATGCGCTCCGTGAATCTGCCAAGCCGGCTTGGGCCGCGAAGAATCTGCTCCATTGCATTGACTCTTGACCCGGATATTATATAGGAAGCATAAGTATGTTCGGACGCATCAAGAGTACCGAACAATGTTTCAAAGGCCTGGCATATTTCATACTGTCCATCTGTGAGGGCTATGTTCTGGAACTCGCTTAGAGTTACGAAGATTTTCTTGCCCGTCGTCGCCCCGATGCGATAGGGGAGTGATATGATGGCGCTGATGTCGTGACTATCCATGTCCCAATTTAGGGAAAGAATCTCGCCACTTCTTGAGAATGCCTCAGAGTCGAAGATGAAATGTGTGTTGGGAAGCAGACTTGCTATGGCATTGGAATAGTCCTGTGGCGTACTGAATGCGGCCTTCAGCGTTTCTGAGCCGAGCCTGAGGATAAAGTCTTCCTTACTTCTGATGCTCATCAGCTCCACAAAGACCGGAATAAACTGGCATCCACGGCTTTTCAGCGATAGGAACGTCTGTCTTATCAGAGACCCTTTTCCACTCTTTGGCGGCTCGGATATGAGTATGTTCTCGCCTTGGGTAAGCAGATTGCTAAGCGTGCGGGATTCGGCCTCACGCCCGATAAACCACTGCCCTGTGATGGGCTTGCTATAAGTGAATGGACTTTCCATAAATGCAAAAATAGAAAAAATTTGGTTGTGAATGAAATAATTAGTAAATTCGCGGCTCGGTAATTATGGCCGTTGAGCTTGATAAGTGCCGTCCGTGTGGATGGACGCTTGCGGTCGAAACTTTGATAAAAGAAGTTTTAATGTACGCAATCGTTGAAATTGCAGGCCAGCAGTTCAAGGTAGAGGCTGGCAGTGAAATCTTTGTGCAGAGGCTTGCTGATGCCAAAGGTGCTGATGTGGAGTTTAAGAAAGTCCTTCTCGTCGCTAATGACGCTGATGTGAAGGTCGGTGCTCCGTATGTAGAAGGTGCAGTAGTGAAAGCTACAGTGCTTGAAGATGATGTGAAAGCTGACAAGGTTCTTGTATTCAAGAAGATTCGCCGTAAGGGCTTCCAGAAGCTCAATGGTCACCGTCAGAAGCTTACCAAGATTAAAGTTAACGAAATCGCTTAAGGATTATGGCACACAAGAAAGGTCAATCAAGTTCAAAGAACGGTCGTGAGTCACAAAGCAAACGCCTTGGTCTCAAGAAATTCGGTGGCGAAGTAGTTAAAGCCGGAAATATCATCGTACGTCAGAGGGGAACTGTTCACAATCCAGACAAGAACGTTGGAATGGGAAAAGATCACACTCTCTATGCACTCGTGGACGGTACAGTGAAGTTCTCACGTAAGAGAGAGAACAAATCTTATGTATCGGTAATTCCTTTCGAGAACTAACTCGGGGAATGGCAGCTGACAAAGGACTTGCACTTCGAGTTGAGTGTAGGTCCTTTGTTTTTTAGTGATAAAATAAATTTTAAAAATATGTTGACACTCAAGACTCTTCGCGATGACCCACAGGCTGTCATCGAGAAGCTTAAAATCAAGAATTTTGATGCTAAGCCTATAGTGGATAGGGTTCTGGAGCTTGATGCGCTCCGCCGTAAGTATCAGACCGAAAGTGATGAACTCCTGTCAAAGCAGAAGGCCAAGTCTTCCGAAGTAGGTGCTCTTATGAAGCAGGGCCTAAAGGATGCTGCAGAGAAAGTTAAGGCAGAGGTCGCAGAGATGAAAACTAAGTCATCAGAACTTCTTGCTAAAATGGACGAGGCTACTGCTGAGCTCGAGAGTAAACTTGTGCTTATGCCTAATACTCCTTACAAGCTTGTTAAGCCTGGCAAGGGCGCAGAAGACAATGAAGTGGTCAAGATGGGTGGCCCAGAGGTGCACCTTCCGGAAAATGCCCTTCCGCACTGGGAACTTGCCAAGAAGTATGATATCATTGATTTCGATCTTGGAGTCAAGATTACAGGTGCAGGATTCCCTGTTTATAAGGGCAAGGGTGCAAAACTTCAGCGTGCACTCATTAATTTCTTTCTTGACAACAATACAGCTGCAGGATACAAAGAGGTTGAGCCTCCTGTGATGGTGAATGCTGCTTCTGGATTTGGTACTGGACAACTTCCTGACAAGGAAGGACAGATGTATCATGCCAATGTGGACGATTTCTATATGGTCCCGACAGCCGAAGTCCCAGTTACTAACATCTTCCGTGACGTCATTCTTGAGCAGAACGAGATCCCTCAGAAGCTTACCGCGTATACTCCTTGCTTCCGTCGTGAGGCTGGCTCTTATGGAAAGGATGTTCGTGGTCTGAATCGTCTTCATCAATTCGACAAGGTTGAAATCGTGAGGGTTGAAAAGCCAGAGAACTCTTATGCGGCTCTTGACGAGATGATTGCTCATGTAGAGTCCCTTGTCAATAAGCTTGGACTGAAATATCGTATTCTCCGTCTGTGTGGTGGAGATTTGAGTTTTACCTCTGCTATCACTTACGATTTTGAGCTCTGGTCAGCAGCGCAGCAGCGGTGGCTCGAGATATCTTCTGTATCAAACTTCGAGACTTATCAGTCCAACCGTCTTCATCTGAGGTATCGTGATGAAAATGGCAAACCACAGCTCGCTCATACTCTCAATGGAAGTTCACTTGCGCTACCTCGAGTAGTGGCAGCGCTTCTTGAGGACAATCAGACTCCTGAGGGAATCATTATTCCTGAGGTTCTCCGTCCGTATACTGGATTTGACAAGATTGACTAACAAGAGCAGAACTATATTAGGCATAGATCCCGGAACCAATATTCTTGGTTTCGGGATTGTGCGTGTTGATGTCCACGGAAAGCCTCATTTCGTGGATGTGGGTGTGGTGGATCTTAGAAAAGTGGATTCGCCATACGATAAGCTTGAGATTATTTTCGAGAAGGTCGGTGCTTTGTGTGACCTTCATCATCCAGATGACCTGGCAATTGAGTCTCCTTTCTATGGCAAGAATGCTCAGGTTATCTTTAAGCTGGGACGAGCGCAGGGGGCTGCCATGATTGCTGCTTTGTCCCATGGGGTCAAAGTCTATGAATATGCACCCCGAAAAGCCAAGATGGCCATCTGTGGCAATGGCGCCGCGTCTAAAGAGCAAGTTTCTCTGATGGTTCAAAAAACACTTGGCACAATAATTGAAAATAAGTACCTTGATGCGACGGATGCCCTAGCGTTGGCTATGTGCCATCACTATCAGATGATTAGTCCACTTGCAGATTCTGGCTCATCGTCTTCGTGGGAGAAATTCATCGCTTCCAATCCTGACCGCATAAAGTAAGAGAATGGGATAGAGAGTGCCCATTCTATCTCTTATTGTGGCTTTGTACTGAAATTTAATTATTGTACTATTATGAGCAGAAAAAAAATCGTAACCATGCTGGGACTGATGCTTGTGAGTGTCGGGCTTTTGGCGCAGAACAAGGTGAAACTGTCTCTTGTGGATGAACAGACAGGGGAGCCGCTTGGTTTTGCTACCGTTTCAGTAATGAAGAATGGCCAGTCAAAGCCATCAAACTATGCTCTTACTGACGAAAACGGAAAAGCAACCATCGAATCAGTCAAGAAAGGTTCTTATTCTCTTCGGGCCGAATTGATGGGCTATGTGACCTACACTACCACGGTAAAGATGGAATCTGAAGATCTCGATTTGGGCGAAATCAAGATGAAGCTTGATGCGGAGGCTATTGATGCTGCGTCCGTGTCGGCTACTGGTAATCCCGTTATCATTAAAAAAGATACAGTGGAATATACGGCTTCTGCATTCAAAACAACAGACAATGACGTCTTGGAAGATCTCTTGAAGAAGCTTCCTGGTGTAGAAGTGTCAGAAGATGGCTCAATTACTGCTAATGGCCAGACAATCAGTAAGATTACAATTGATGGAAAGACATTCTTCCTCGACGACCCGCAGATGGCGTCCAAGAATATTCCAGCCAAGATGGTCGATAAGCTCAAGGTGATTCAGAAGAAGTCGGAGCAGGCAGAATTTACCGGGATTGACGATGGTCAGGAGGAGACTGTGATTGACCTGACTGTTCAGCAAGGTATGATGAGAGGTCTTATTGGACAGGTTTCCGGAGGAGCTGGTGCTGATATTCCTTCTCAGGACGGCGTGAAGTCAGATGTCAGATATACTGGCAATGCTTTCATAGGAAGCTTTAAGGATGACACTCAGATAAGCCTTATCCTAAATGGCAACAATACCAATAATCGTGGTGGGACCAATAGGTCCGGCAATATGATGATGGGTATGATGGGCGGAGGCGGAGGAATGGGCCGTGGCCAAGGCGGTTGGGGTGGTGGTAATGGAATCACTACTTCATATTTGGCCGGTCTTAATGCTGCCAGCACGTTTTTTGATGATAAGATGGACCTTGGCGGTAACTACATTTACAATTATAACCGTAATGATGTGGAGGAGTCTAGCCAGAAGACTACTTATCTTCAGGATATGAATGTTATTACCAATAGTGATGGTATTGGCAACACTATTTCTGGCGGACATTCTTTCGGATTTAGATTGGATCACGATTTCTCTAAGAATACATCCATTCTTTTCCAGCCTCAGATTAATATCGGCACTGGAAGTTATATCCAGTCTAGTACTGATGCTACACTCAACGATGATCTCAATGGCAACGTTACCAAGGTGAATGATTCTTACACCGACAATACAGGAAACAATAAGAATCTAAGTGCCAGCGGATTCCTTCTGTTCAGGCAGAGACTCGGGATTCCTGGACGTACTCTTACTCTCGCTGCAAACGTGAGTGCTTCCAATAATAATCTCAACGGACTCAATACTAATGGTATTACCTCTTATGTGGGCGGAACTTCATCCCTAACGGAAGTCAGGCAGTCGTTTGAGAATAAGGAGGATAGTTATAGTGCATCAGGAACACTGACATATACAGAGCCCCTGGGTAATTACTTCTATGTTGAGGCTAACTATTCTTATAATTGGATTAAGTCGACCTCTGATAAGCAGACCATAAATCTTCTTACAAATGAGATAGACTATGATTATTCCAATAAGATTATCAACGAGACCAATAGTCAGCAGATAGGAGCGAATATGCTCTATCAGAATGATAAGTTGCGTGCTCAGGTCGGTTTTTCTGCAATTCCTACCCGTACGTTAAACAGCACAACCAAGTTTGATCAGAGCACCGGTGGTTATACGCCGCGTGAATATGATGACTTCAGATGGAATTTCTCTCCTCAGGCAATGATGGATTTCGAGCCTAATGACAATTTCAATGGTCGTCTTTTCTACCGAGGTACTTCAAGCCAGCCTTCAACAAGCCAGTTGATGCCTGTTCCTGACAACTCCAATCCGCTTTTTGTCTCTTTTGGTAATCCTTCTCTGACGCCTTACTTTAGCCATAATATCAGAATTGAGTCTCGTTACTCCAATAGGGAAAAGTTCTCTTCAGTCAATCTTCGTCTTAATGGGGGATTTACTCAGAATCCGATTGTAAATGCCACATGGTACGGCACTAATGGCGCACAATACTCCATGCCGTTCAATGGTCCTACTACAGCCAATGCGGGGGCCAATATGTTCTGCAATTTCCCTATCGGAAAGACTAACTTCTCCATCAACAATACTCTTGGTCTTAATTGGAGAATGAGCTCTTCTTATGTTGGAACCAACATTGATATGGATATATATGAGGATAAGGATAGGGGATACTACGACTTCATGGAGTGGTTTATAGACAAGTTTAACGATCCTTCTTACTATAACTCTCATATAACTCTCAACAAGACCCAGAACATAAGTGCCAATGAGCGTTTCCGTCTTCAGTATAGAGGACAGTCACTTGAAGCCACCGTTGGAGCAAGTACCAGAATGAACAAGACCTGGTACTCCATCTCTACCACTAAAGATCAGACTACCACATGGAACAATCAGGTGTCTGCTAGCTTGACATACGATTGGGATCTTACTGGAATGAGTTTCGAGGGGGAAATGAACTACAACTGGTATAACGGATATGCCACTGCGCAGCCTTCTCAGTGCGTTCTTAACGCCACCATCGCCAAGACCATCAGGAATTTCACCATATCGCTCAATGGATACGATATTCTCGGTCAGTCCAAGAATCTTACTGTGACGGATAGCGGCAACTATCACAATGAGGCTGTTAATAATACTCTCGGAAGATATGTTATTCTTTCTGTGTCATGGCGCTTCGGTTCTATGGGTAGGCCGGGGTCCGGCCCTCGTCCTGGCGGACGAGATGGCCGACCAGGCCCTGGAGGCCCTGGTCCTGGCGGAATGCCAGGAGGACCCCGTCCGATGATGTAGAAAAACGAAAAAATATCAGTATATTTGTCGTCTATGACGATTGAACTCATCAAGGCACTTATGGTAGGTGTCATCGCAGCGCTTCCGGTCGGACCGGTGCTGCTGATGGTCATACAGAAAACCCTTAGAGGAGGAAAGACGGCAGGTATGATGACAGGACTCGGCTCGGCCGTGGGGGATTCATTCCTTGCCGCGGTCGGGCTTTTTGCGTTGGGCGCCATACAGGATTTCATTAGCCGCTTCTCTGGTATTATAATGATGGTGGGTGGCGTTCTTCTTGCTATTATCGGGCTGGTCATGGCTCGTAAAAAAAGCATCCCGGCGGAATCATCAGAGCTTGTGGCGGTAAGGGATACCGGCTCTATGATTTCCTATCCTATACAGTCCATGCTTGGGGTATTCTCCAATCCGGCGGCGTATGCCGTAATGTTTGGACTCCTTGGTATGATGGGACTTGGCGGAGATGAGCGTATGATTCCTGCGTGGTTAGTACTTTTGTGTGTGGCGTGTGGTGAACTGTTGTACTGGTCGCTTGTTGTCTTCGTGCTGTCAAAGTTTATTCGACTTAGTTCGAGATCCATTCATGTGATGAATGTTGTGGCAGGGGTTGCGATTTGCTGCTTTGCTGTTTTTGTGTTTGTAAAAGGTGTTCTGACATTATAGTGAGTTAGGCTTGTAGAATAGAATTAAGTATGAAACTGAAGGATATTTTAGGGAATTGGATATTCAGAAACGTGGCTTTGGCTGTGGTTCTGATATTTGTTTTTGTAGTTGTGGTGAATTGTTCTCTTTCTATGTGCACAAGACATGGACAGGAGATCCCTGTACCGGATTTCTACGGCAAGAGCTTTGATGAAGCTCTTGCCGATGCCGATTCTGCCGGGATATCGGTTGTGGTGACCGATTCTGTGTATGTTCGTGGTCTTGCTCCTGGCGCGATATATATGCAAACCCCGAAGGCAGGCTCCCATGTCAAGAAAGGCAGGACAATCCGTCTTACAGCCAATACTATGGCTCCTAGCGAAGTTTATATGCCTTCTCTAGTAGGTTGCTCTCTTCGTCAGGCCAAAGCCGAACTCCAGCGCTCCGGACTTGTGCTTGGGCGTCTGATATACGTCAGTGATATTGCTACCAATTATGTTCTTAAACAGCAGCGCAATGGGGCAGATGTGAAGCCTTTTATGCCATTGCCGAGCGGTACGACAGTCGATCTTGTGCTGGGACTCAGCAGTGATGATCAGACTGTAATTCCGAATCTTATAGGCAGACAATATCTTAATGCTGTAGATATGATTCATGACAACTCCCTGAATGTAGGCAGGGTACGATTTGATAGGTCTATAAAGAATCATGCTGACTCTATCGCCGCTGTGGTGGCTTCGCAGTATCCGAAACATGGTCATGAGAGTGTCCTGAAGGGATCATCGGTGGATATCTTCTTGACTGCAGACAAAGCAGAACCTTCAAAAGATTAAGAGCGGCATTATGGAAGAACTTTTCGAGCATTTCCGTTTTGAAGTGGATAAGGGGCAGGCCCCCATGCGTGTGGATAAGTACATGTGTACGCACATGGAGGATACTTCGCGAAACCGTGTTCAGCAAGCGCTCAAGGAAGGCTATGTGCGAGTGGGGGAGGAGACCGTAAAGGCCAATTATATCGTGCGTCCTGGAGATGTGATTCGTTTCGTGATGCCGTATCGCAGGCGTGGACTTGAAATACTGCCGCAAGACATTCCACTTAATATTGTATATGAAGATGATGATGTCCTGGTTGTGAATAAGCCGGCCGGAATGGTTGTTCATCCCGGCCACGGACATTTCGAGGGCACTTTGATAAATGCGCTCTCTCATCACCTTGGGATTTCTCAGGGCCCTGAGGCTGAAGATGAGCGTATGGGCATTCTTGTACATCGTATAGATAAGGATACTAGCGGGCTTCTTGCCGTGGCTAAGAATGACGAGTCTCAGCTGAAACTTGCAAAACAATTCTTCGACCATAGTATTGATAGACGATATGTGGCTGTTGTATGGGGCGATCTTAAGGATGACGAAGGAACCATAGAAGGCAATATTGGACGAGACCCCAATGACCGTATGCGATTCAGGGTGTTTGAGGATGAGGACAAGGGGAAGCGTGCGGTAACGCACTATCGTGTACTTGAACGTTTCGGCTTTGTCACTTGCGTGGAATGTAGACTTGAGACTGGACGCACTCACCAGATCCGTGTGCATATGTCACGTATAGGACATCCTATTTTCAATGATGAAAGGTATGGCGGAAATGAGATTCGTAAAGGAACTATATATTCCAAGTACAAGCAGTTTATAAGCAATTGCTTCGAACTGTGCCCGCGTCAGGCCCTTCATGCTAAGACACTTGGCTTTGTGCATCCTCGAACTGGGGAGTGGATGCAGTTTGACTCTGAAGTCCCCTCTGACATGACTGCACTTCTTGACAAGTGGAGAAAGTACAGTTCGGTAATGCCGGAAGAATGAGACGTAAAGTGTTCTTTCTTCTAAGCCTGTGCACTCTCTCTGCACTGATGCTGGCTCTACCTTGGCTGTGTAATCATGCTGGAGTGCTATCTCTTGTGGCATTCTTGCCGCTGCTATGGGCTGACTGGGCAGCTGATGAGATGAAAGTAAAGCATTTCTGGCCTTATGCCCTTTATACATTCGTATTGTGGAATGCACTGACAACTTTCTGGGTGTGCAATGCCACTATAGGCGGGGGGATCTTTGCTATTCTTGCCAATGCGGCGCAGATGACTCTTGTATGGAGTGTATTCCGGCTTTCGAAGAAGTATATTAGTGGAGTCGTTCCGTATGTCTTTCTTGCTGTGATGTGGATTGCATGGGAAAGACACTACTTTTCTGTAGACATTTCATGGCCATGGCTTGTTCTCGGCAATGCTTTTGCCGGCACTACAAAGTCGGTCCAGTGGTATGAATATACCGGGGCATTGGGCGGCTCGTTGTGGGTTTGGGCTTCTAACCTATCCTTGTTCGGGGTACTTCGTTCGGTATCCTGCGGCTACGTCAGAAGGTGGAATGTTGTTGCCAAGGTATTTGTTTCCCTATGCGTGATATTGACGATATGCGGGCCTCTTGCCCTATCTGCATATATGTATTCCTGCTACGAAGAACGTTCCGAAGGGCGTTTGGATGTGATTATTGCACAGCCTAATCTTGATCCTTATGAGAAGTTCGAAAGCCTTAGTCAGGCTCAGCAGACGGAACGGCTTCTGTCCTTGTTCTCGGATGGACTTCGGGCATCAGATGATTCCTCTAGGAAAAAACTCCTTTTGGCTCCTGAGACATTTACTTCAGATATTGTCATTAATGATATAGAGTCTTCCGCTACTGTGAAGAGTTTTAGAAATTTCCTGTCTGATTATCCTGGTGCGGAGATGCTGTTTGGTGCAAGTACTATCCAGCTTTTTAATACATCTTCTTCCCCTAACGTCCTTGCCCGGCGTTACGGCAAAGGCTGGTATACATCACATAATACGGCTTTCCTGCTTAGGGGCGGCAGTGATCCACAGATGTATCAAAAGAGCCGTTTGGTGGTCGGTGTAGAATCTACGCCTTACCCAAAACTTTTTGTCCCTATTGACGACTGGCTTTCCTCAAAAATGGGTGTATCCGGATTGATGGGGCGCTGTGTGGGACAGGACAGGCCTACTTCTCTAATTCTCTCGGATGGAGTGAAGCTGGGTTGTGCGGTGTGCTACGAGTCTATATATGGAGAGTATTGCACCGGATATGTCAATGCTGGAGCGCAGGTGATGACTGTGATTACAAACGATGCATGGTGGGGTGATACCCCTGGCTATCGCCAACACCTTAACTATTCCAGACTCCGTGCCATTGAACTCAGGCGTGATTTTGCAAGATGCGGCAATACTGGTATTTCTTGCTTTATAGACCAGAGGGGTGATATTGTCTCAAAAACTGGATGGTGGAAAATGGAAACCTTAAGTGGAAGTGTCAATCTTAATTCCGAGAAGACTTTCTTCGTCCGTAACGGAGACATTACTGGCCGTGTATGCACTCTTATGTTCCTGCTTCTATCAGGCCTGCTACTTGGTCATATTCTCCTGAAGAAGAAGGTGTCATAACTGCCAGTTGATAGGTGTCCTGCCTTCTGAGACAAGTATTTCATTGGTCTGAGAAAAATGCCTACATCCGAAGAATGCTCCTCTGGCGAGAGGTGATGGATGTGCTGCTTCCAGAACATGATGACGTCTAGTGTCTATGAGACTCGCTTTGCTCTTAGCGTAATTGCCCCATAGCAGAAATACTACGCCGGATAGATTTTGTGAAATGGTGCTTATAACTGCGTCGGTGAACTGTTGCCATCCAAGTCCGCTGTGTGATGCCGCCAGTCCAGCCTTGACTGTCAGAACTGCGTTGAGAAGAAGCACTCCCTGACTTGCCCATGGCGTGAGATCTGTGTTCCCTGACATACTGATTCCGAGATCGCTCTCTATTTCCTTAAAGACATTTTTCAATGACGGAGGGGTGGTGACTCCTTGTGGCACTGAAAAAGAAAGCCCCATGGCCTGACCTGCTCCGTGATATGGGTCTTGCCCAAGTATGACAACCTTTACCTTATCAAGAGGACAGAGTTCAAAGGCCTTGAAGATACAATTCCCGGGAGGGTATATGGTTATGCCTTCCTTTTTCTGTCGATGCAGTTCTTGTACAAGTGCAGTGAAATACGGCTTTTCGAACTCTTGGGAAAGGGCCGTTTTCCATGATGTTTCCATCCGGACGTCCATATCTGATAAAGAATGATTGTTTAACTCTCAAATATAACTAAAATATGACTAACTTTGGAGTTATGAAACATAAAGCTTTATTTCCTGGCTCTTTTGATCCATTTACTGCCGGTCATCTAAATATTCTTACCCGGGCTCTTGGGATGTTCGATGAGGTGGTGGTTGCTGTCGGTATCAATCAGGACAAAAGGGGATTGTTCAGTAACGAACAGAAGCTGGATATTATCCGTCAAGCTACCAGGTCTTTGGAAAATGTTGAAGTCACGTCCTATGACGGACTTACAGTAGATATATGCAGGCAACTTGGTATTAGGCATATAGTTAGAGGAGTGCGTAATATGATTGACTTCGAGAATGAACGTGCAATCGCTGATGCTAACCGCCGGATTGCTCCTGAGATAGAGACTATCATTATTCCTACTGCTCAGGAATACGCTCATATTTCGTCTTCAGCGGTACGCGATCTTCTTCGGCACAACGGTGATACGTCACTTTTCCTTCCTGATGGTGTAATTCTTCCGGAGGTGCTATGATGAAAAAATTTATTTTTGCTGTTCTTGGGGCTCTTGTATTCTCTATGTATAGCGTATATGCTGACGATGACACGCAAGTTTATCGCTATGACGGGCTTGATAGTCTCCTTACGCAGTTCTATGTGGCCCTTGAGCCTGAGAGTATAGATGTCAAAAATCGTGAGTTTGATGGGCTGATTAGTACTTGTACTGATTCTCTTACCAGGCAGCATGTTACGCTTCGTGTTCTTAACCACTATATGCATGCCCGTGTCATGGGGGAGGAAGCTGTGGCCATACATATCTTTGATGAATGGCTGAAAAGCGGGAAAGTTGAGGCTACCAGTGAGTTTGAGTATATGGAGGCAGAGATGTTTGCCAATTGTAATCGGCGCTCTCTGATTGGTATGACTGCCGAAAAAATAGATCTTCTTAAGCCGTCCGGAAGGAAGATGACTATCCCGGAAGATGGTAAGATCGCTGTGCTTTTCTTCTATGATACCTCATGCGCAAAATGCCGTCTGGAGACTATGGTTCTGCCTGAAGTTCTGTCAGAAGTGGACTTTCCGATGAACTTTTATGCTGTATATGTCTCCGACAATAAAAGAGACTGGAAGGCTTTCAGACGTAATTTTAAGATAAAGAACAAGAATGTAAGAATGGTCCACTTGTGGGATCCCGAGATGGACTCTGGATACCATCTTGCGTATGGTGTTACCGGTACTCCGAGGATGTTCGTCGTATGGTCCGATGGCGAAATTATAGGACGCAGACTTGAGGTTGAAAATCTTAAGGAAATTATTAACTACATAAAAATAGCTAATGAAGAAGAGTAAGAAATACACTGGTGTTGACCCCTTGTATCTTGATCGCCAGCGTGAGTCTCTAAGGCATATCCATCGCAAGTCCGTGCTTTTCAACTCTCAGGAACTTGCAGCGATAGACGAGTACTGTAAGCGTTACAATGTGTCATCCCGTTCTGCGCTGATTCGCAAATCCGTGATGGAACAGGTACTTTCTGGGCTTGAAGAAAGCCATCCAAAACTATTCTAAATCGGAAGAAGCAAAAAAGAAGGCGTCACATTTATATGTGACGCCTTCTTTTGCTTTATAAAACCTAAAAGACGAATGATATGACATCTTCTATAGTCTTTACATAGTGGAAATCAAGTCCTTTTACATAAACTTCCTTTATGTCTTCGACGTCTTTACGATTGTCTTCTGATATGACTATTGTCTTGACGCCGGCTCTTTTGGCAGCAAGTATCTTTTCCTTGATGCCACCTACTGGAAGCACTCTTCCGCGAAGAGTCATCTCTCCAGTCATGGCAATACCGGACTTTATGGCTTCTCCCCTAAGTGCGGAAATCATGGAAGTGACCATGGTGATGCCGGCTGACGGCCCGTCTTTAGGGGTGGCTCCCTCTGGAACGTGTACATGAATATCTTTGGAAGCAAACTTTTCGGAGTCCATGTTAGCGAGCTCTGGGTGTGCTTTTATGTACTGATAAGCGATAGTGGCGGATTCCTTCATCACATCACCGAGATTTCCAGTCATGGTCATCACACCCTTTCCATTGGATACAGAACTCTCCACGAACAATATCTCTCCGCCCATCTGTGTCCATGCCAATCCTGTTACCACTCCAGGTGCTTCGTTGCCGCTCTGCTTGTCATGGAAAGCAGTTGGCAGTCCAAGATATTCCTTGAGCATGTCTTTCTTTATCGTACTCGGAAGCGGCTCGTTGAGCGCGACTTTCTTCGCGGTGACTCTGGCGATCTTGGCTATCTGCTTTTCAAGTCCACGTACACCGGACTCGTGGGTATATTCGTCAATTATATCTTCAAGAGCACTCTTGTCTATCTTAAGTGTGCCTTTCTTGAGCCCATGCTCTTCCATCTGCTTGGGTACAAGGAACTTACGTGCTATCTCTAACTTTTCTTCAGCAAGATATCCAGTCACATTAATCAACTCCATTCTGTCGAGGAGTGCCGGCTGGATAGGTGAAATACTATTGGCCGTGGTGATGAACATAACATTGCTGAGATCGTAGTCAAGATCAAGGTAATTGTCATGGAAACTTGCATTCTGCTCTGGATCAAGAGCCTCGAGAAGTGCGGATGACGGGTCGCCCTTAAAGTCTGAACTGAGTTTGTCAATCTCATCCAGAACGATAACTGGATTTGAGGTTCCGGCTCTGGCAATTCCGTTAAGAATTCGTCCCGGAAGCGCTCCTACATAAGTCTTACGGTGACCTCTGATTTCAGCTTCATCGTGCATTCCACCGAGGGCAATACGTACATATTTTCTACCTAAAGCCTTTGCAATGGATTTGCCAAGAGAAGTTTTTCCGACTCCTGGAGGACCGTAGAGGCAGAGGATAGGAGACTTCATGTTCCCCTTTAGTTTGAGTACGGCAAGGTACTCAATGATTCTATCTTTTACGGAGTCGAGCCCGAAGTGATCATGGTCAAGCACTTTCTGTGCGTGGGCAAGATCAAGGTTGTCCTTACTCATTTCTCCCCATGGAAGCTGGAGCATGAACTCTATGTAGTTGTATTGGACGCTATAGTCCGGAGAAGAAGGGTTATACTTCTCGAGCTTGGCAAGTTCCTTCTCGAAAGCCTCTGCTACTTCTTTGGGCCATTTCTTCTTGGCTGCCTTCTCCCTGAACTTATCGAACTCTTCAGCATCGTCCATACCAAGCTCCTCCTGAATAGTGCGGAGCTGGTTGTTGAGGTAGTATTCCCTTTGCTGTTGGTCAATGTCACTCTTGACTTTCTGGTTGATCTCTTGCTTGATCTTCATCAGTTCGATCTGAGAGCTCAAGATCTTGAGGAGTTTGAGGGCTCTGAATTTGACGTCGTCATATTCGAGCAACTCGATCTTGGAAGTGAAATTCTCTACCTCTATGGAGGTGGCTATGAAGTTGACGAGGAATTTGAAATCGTCGATGGCTTTGACTGCTCCTATGGTATCACGCGTGCCCATGTTCGTGGATCGCATGATCTGTATAGCCTTGTCCTTGAGGGACTCGCTGATGGCTTTGATGTCGGTGGCATCGGCATCTGCCAGCACTTCGTCTCTGTATGATATTTTGGCTGTGATGTAAGGCTCGTATCCAAGCACCGCTATCATCTCTATTCTTTTGCAAGCCTGAAGGATGGCGGTAATCGTCCCGTCAGGCATTTCCAGAGTCTTTATGACGCGACACGCACATCCATAGTGAAAGAGGTCATCCTCCTGCGGGTCCTCTACCATTACGTCAAGCTGAGGAACGGCTCCTATGAAAAAGCCCTCTTTCTCTGCATCGTGAATGAGTTTTATTGATTTTTCTCTACCTATGGTAATTGGAAAAACTGCGCCAGGAAACAATACGGCGTTGCGAAGGGCGAGAATGGGAAGAATCTCCGGAAGCTCAGATTCATCAAATTTCATCATTGAATCCCCTTGAACTACCGGGATGATACTGACTTCCGCACCCGCCGGGAAAGTTAATTCTTTATCTTGTCTCATAATTTGTCTAATTGTCAATTTGTCAGTTGAACTGTCTTCTGATATTGAACCACGAATATACTCAATCTCCGTGCCAATGCCAAAATATCTTGTTCGTGTGACTCATCCCGAATCCCTTGAAAACGATGATGTACTATTGTCTACCAATATTTTTACGTTTCGAAAAATGATTTTGATTTCTAAAATAATTAATCTATTTTTGCACCTCAAAATTGTTGAGTATTAACAAACTAAAATTTATATATAATGACTAAAGCAGAAATCGTAAATCAAGTGGCCAAGTCGACAGGGATTGAGAGGGTTGCTGTGCAGACTGTCGTCGAGGCGACAATGGAGTCCATAAAGAAGTCTATTATTGATGGTGAGCCTGTATATCTTCGCGGCTTCGGTAGTTTTATAATTAAGCATCGTGCTCAGAAGGCGGCTCGTAATATAACCCAGAAGACCACCATGACTATTCCGGCACACGATATTCCGGCATTCAAGCCAGCAAAGTGCTTCGTGGATGAGGTTAAGAGCAAATAATTTACTTTATATATTTTTATTATATGCCAAACGGAAAGAAGCATAAAAGACATAAGATGTCTACGCACAAGCGCAAGAAGCGTTTGCGTTTGAATAGACATAAGAAGAAATAGTCGAGAAAAGCCTGACGGGGGATCCGGCGGGCTTTTTCTTTCTTGATTGTATGACAATGGAAACCGCGAAAACAGAAAAAGATCTTGTGGTCGATGTCTCGGCCTCTGATGTTCGTATTGCGTTGCTTGAAAACCATCGCCTTATCGAATATGACAGGGAGTCAACACAGAATCACGGCTTTTCGGTAGGAGATGTCTATCTTGGCCGGGTCAAGAAGATTCTTCCTGCTTTGAATGCCGCTTTCGTGGATATAGGTGACAGCAAGGAGGCTTTTGTCCATTATTTGGACCTTGGCTTGTATTTTCAGGCATTTGACTCTTTTGTAAAGGGTACCAATCCCAACCGGGATGCCCGTGAGCTCTTCTCTGAGATCAAACTCGGGAAGGCACTTGCAAAAGACGGCCGAATAGAGGATTTTCTCAAGCCTGGCCAGATGATAATTGCCCAGATTACTAAAGAACCTATTTCCACCAAGGGCTCTCGGCTTACTGCGGAGATTTCATTGGCAGGACGCAACATTGTATTGCTCCCTTTTGCTGAAAAGGTGAGCGTTTCCCAGAAAATCTCTTCCAGAGAGGAGAAAAAAAGACTTGAGACTCTTGTTAAGAGTATTCTTCCAAAGAATTATGGTGCCATCATAAGGACTGCGGCTGAAGATAAGACAGCAGCGGTGCTTGTAGCGGAACTTCGCTCGCTTATCGAGAAATGGGAGAACTCTTGGAAAAAGCTTTCTGCGTCGAAAGGTGTGGGGCTGTTGTTCACTGAGACGGACAAGACAATAGCTGTACTAAGGGATTTGCTGAATGACTCGTTTTCGAATATCTATGTTAATGATGAGTCAGTGTGCAGAGAGGCACGCAATTATGTGTCTCTGATTTCCCCGGAACAGGAAAAGATTGTCAAACTCTATGATGGCAAGGAGCCTATTTTTGACCATTTTGAGGTCTCAAGGCAGATTAAGAGTTCTTTTGGCAAGGTGGTGCCGATGAAGCAGGGAGCTTATCTGGTCATAGAAACGACTGAGGCCCTTAATGTCATCGATGTCAATAGTGGCACAAGAGCAAAGAGCTCTGATCATGAGGAGAATACGTATGAGGTCAATAGGATTGCCGCCGAAGAGATTGCTCGTCAGCTTAGGCTTAGGGATATGGGCGGTATTGTGATTGTCGATTTCATAGATATGGCTACGGCTGAGCATCGCAACGAACTTTTCAAGTATATGCGGGAGCTTATGGAGTCAGACAGGGCTAAGCACAATGTGCTGCCGCTCACGAAATTTGGTCTCATGCAGATTACCCGTCAGAGGATTCGTCCAGTGACGGAAATCAATACTACCGAGAAATGCCCTCTCTGCCACGGAACCGGAAAGATTGCCTCTACTCAGATAATTGATGAGGAAATTGAGCGCAGGCTGTCTGATTATGTGGAGAATGGCAAGAAGAGTTTCGAAATAAGAGTAAGTCCGATTCTTGGGGCTTATCTCAGCAGGGGACTTTTTTCTTTTGTCTCTAAGTGGAAACGTAAGCTGAAATGCAAGGTCAAGCTGACAGAAGTTTCTGATCATAGCATCCTGCAATATGAAATTCTTGACGAAAATGGAAAGACTCTCGATTGAGAGTCTTTTTTTCTTTTTTTTCGTAAAAATTCGGCATTTAATGGTTTTGGCCTTATCTTTCCGAGCCATATTTCATTAAATGCTGATATTTTGGTATATTTGTAGGATGCTAACACTAATTCTATTGGTCGCATGAAAAGATTTTTTCTATTGGCACTTTGTGCTTTCTGGTCTTTGGAGATTCTTGCTTCAGAGGTGAAAGTTGTTTTCTATTCACCAGATATCGTTCGTGTAACTAAAGGCGGAGAAAACCCACAGTCAAGTTATGCCATAATAATGGCACCGCAGGAGACGGATGTCAAAGTTAAATCGTCTTCTGGCAGAACTACTTATGACTCTGGGGTTTTGCGCGTAGTGGTGGATGAGAAGACTGGAGCTGTATCGTATTATACATCCAAAGGGAAATTGCTTGTTAAGGAAGGCGGGTATTCATTCACTGAGAGGCTTGAGGGGGTTGATAAAGGCTCGTCCGTTGTTAAGCAGGAGTTCGCTTTGGGTTCTGATGAGCCTGTGTACGGGCTTGGGATCCTTCAAGATGGAAAACTTTCCCTGCGTGGAAAGCATATTAGAATGATACAAGGCAATACTGAGGATTTCATCCCTGTTGTACAATCTGTTAAGGGATACGGTGTTATCTGGGACAATCCTTCTCCTACGGTTTTTGACTCGAATAGTGAAGGAATGAGTTTTGAGTCAGAGGTTGGAAAGTGCATTGACTACTATTTCATATATGGTGGCAATGCCGACAAGGTGATTGCTGGTATCCGTCAGCTTACGGGCAAAGTCCCTATGCTTCCATTGTGGAGTTATGGATTTATGCAGAGCCGCGAGCGCTATAAGAGTTCTTCTGAACTTCTCGGTGTGCTTGATTCTTATCGTGATGCTGGTATTCCTATTGACTGCATGGTTCAGGACTGGCAGTATTGGGGAAGCAATTATCTTTGGAATGCGATGGAATTCTTGAATGAGAATTTTGCTGATGCCCAGAAAATGATAGATAGGGTGCATGATTCCAACGCACACCTTATGATTTCCATCTGGTCGTCTTTTGGTCCTGAAACGAAGCAGTACAGGGAGATGAAGCCAAAGGGCCTTCTGCTGCCTTTCCAGACATGGCCGCAGAGTGGTCTGTCTTTTTGGCCTCCTCGCATGGACTACCCTTCGCATGTCGAGCCTTATGATGTATTCAGCAGCGAAGCCAGGGATATTTATTGGAAGCACCTTCTCAGACTTGACAAAATGGGTATTGACGCGTGGTGGATGGATTCTACAGAGCCTGATCATCTGAGTTTCAAGGAGTCGGATCTGGAACTTCCTACAGCGGCTGGTTCTTTTAGGAGTGTTCGCAACGCATATCCTCTTCTTGGTGTGGAGGGCGTTTACGAACATCAGCGTGCACATACTTCAGATAGACGTGTCTGCATCCTTACACGTTCGGCATACACAGGGCAGCAAAGAACCGGTGCTAATGTATGGAGTGGTGATGTTCAGTCTACATGGGAGTCTTTCAGGCATCAGGTGCCGGCCGGACTTGGATTTGCGCTTACCGGAAACCCTAACTTTAATACCGACCTCGGTGGTTTTTTTGCCAACCCTTATAATGATAGGGGAGTATTCGGCAGTGCAGTGCACAATCCAAAGTTCCAGGAATTGTATGTTAGATGGATGCAGTATGGTATCTTCTCTCCTATGATGCGTTCACATGGTACAGAAGTCCCTCGTGAAATCACCCTTTACGGAAAGCCTGGCGATGTGGTTTATGATGCCCTTGTTGGTGCTGTCAAGATGCGTTATTCGCTTCTCCCATATATTTATTCGACTGCATGGAAAGTAAGCAGTCATGATGGAACTTTCCAGCGTGCTTTGGTCATGGACTTCCCGAATGATCGCAACGTGTATGATATTGCTGACGAATTTATGTTTGGTGATGCCTTCCTTGTGGCTCCAGTTGTGAATGCTCAGTATACTGATGAGGTTCGGGAGTACAGCTCGGAGACTGTTGATTTTACAGAGAATGGTAAGTCCAGACACATTTATCTGCCTTCCGGTACTTCATGGTACGACTATTATACTGGGAAGATATATAAAGGAGGACGTGATATTGAATTCTGTACGTCTTTTGACAGAATTCCTGTTTTTGTAAAGGCTGGAAGCATAGTCCCGATAGGACCTGATGTGCAATATTCCAATGAAAAGCCTTGGGACAGGCTTGAAATCCGTGTTTTTGCAGGGAAGAAAGGTGAGTTTGTACTATATGAGGATGAGGGAGACAACTACAATTATGAGAAAGGTCTTTATTCTACCATACGGTTCACTCTTGACGGGACGAAACTTACCATAGGGGAGCAGAACGGAGCGTTCGACGGTATGATAAAAGAAAGGAAGTTTGATATCGTCTACTATAACGGTGAGACGGTGTCGCGTAGGACGGTTGAGTATTCTGGCGAAGAATTGGTCGTTAGTTTGAAATAATTTAATAATTTAAAAATGAATAAGTTAGTTTCTATTGTAATGGGCGTAAGCGCCTTGACTGCCGTAGCTTGTTCTTCTCCGAAGGATGAAGGTAACAAGATTTACAGTTTGAAGAACAACTCCGGAATGGAGGTTGATATCACTAATTATGGAGGCCGTATCACTTCTATTTTTATTACGGACAAGGATGGCGTTAGACGTGACGTTGTACTTGGCTTTGACAAGGTGGAGGATTATTATCTGGAAAATCATCAGAGTGACTTCGGCGCCGCTATTGGCCGTTATGCCAATCGTATCAATCAGGGCAAGTTCTCTATTGACGGTGTTGAATATGTGCTTCCGCAGAATAACTTCGGACACTGTCTTCATGGTGGTCCTACCGGTTGGCAGTATCAGCCATATAAGGTAGTGGAAGTTAATTCCAATAGCATCAAGCTTGAAATGGATTCTCCTGATGGGGACAATAATTTTCCTGGAGCTGTGACAGCATTCGTCACTTACACTCTTACTGATGACAATGCTCTGAAGATCTCCTATGAGGCTACTACTACGGCTCCAACAGTGATCAATATGACCAACCACTCATATTTTAATCTCTCTGGCGATCCTACTCATGACATCTGTGATGAGTATCTGTATGTGAATGCTTCCAACTTTACCCCTATTGACAATACTTGCATGACTACTGGAGAAATCATTCCTGTAGCTGGCACACCTATGGATTTTACCACTATGCACAAGATTGGCGACATGATCAATGATACTGATTATGAGCAGATTGTCAATGGCAACGGATATGATCATAACTGGGTTCTTGATACTGACGGTGATATGGATAAACTGGCCGCAAAGCTTTACTGCGAGCAGACTGGCATTTCTCTTGAGGTGTATACTGACGAGCCTGGTATTCAGGTATATACAGGTAATTTCCTCGATGGTTCTGTGGCAGGAAAGGGCGGTATTACATACAACAAACGTGCTGCTATCTGCCTTGAAACCCAGCACTATCCTGATACACCTAACAAACCTCAGTGGCCATCCGCAGTGCTTCGTCCTGGCGAAACATATAGGAGCAATTGCACTTTCGCTTTCTCTGTAACTAAATAATATTATTAATATCCAATGAGTATTTTAGATCAGATTTCGGCTTCGGGATTCAAGACAGTGGATCTTATCATTGTTCTTGCTTACCTTGCCATCCTTATCTTCCTTGGCATCTTCCTTGGTAGAAACAAGAAAGGCCAAGAGAAGAGCGCCAATGATTACTTCCTTGCAGGTAACTCCCTGACATGGTGGGTTGTTGGTGCTTCTCTTATTGCCGCCAACATTTCGGCAGAACAGTTTATCGGAATGTCGGGAACCAGTTACGCCGATGGTATTGCTACCGCAGCTTATGAACTCATGGCTGCAGTTACCCTTATCGTAATCGGTAAATTCCTTCTTCCAGTCATGCTCAAACGCAAGATTTTCACCATTCCGCAGTTCCTTCGTGAGCGTTACAATGATGGTGTAGGTCTTGCATTCTCTATTCTTTGGCTTTTCCTCTATGTGTTCGTGAACCTTACCTCTGTAGCATGGCTTGGCGCTCTTGCTATCGAGCAGATTCTTGGACTTCAGGGAGCATCTCTTGTATGTGGCAACTTTACCATCTCTATGAGGATGGTGATTATCATTTCCCTGTACCTTATCGCTGGTATCTATTCTATCTATGGAGGTCTTTCTTCCGTGGCATGGACCGATGTGCTTCAGGTCGTGTTCCTTATCGGTGGTGGCTTGGTAACTGCATTCTTTGCACTTACAGCTGTGGGCGGAGGTGAAGGTGCTCTTGCCGGTTTGAGCAATATCTTTACTGATCTTACTTCTGGTGAGCATCTTAACGACAGCCATCTTCATCTTGTGGTGCAGCAGAGTCATGGTGCTGAGGCATTTGCCAATGTTCCTGGTATCGCAGCAGTGGTAGGTGCCGTATGGCTCACCAATCTCGGTTACTGGGGATTCAATCAGTACATCATCCAGAAAGGTCTTGCAGCCAAGAGCATTGATGAGGCTCAGAAGGGTCTTGTATTTGCTGGATTCCTCAAAATCCTCATTCCTTTTATCGTTTGTCTCCCTGGTATCTGCGCATATTACATTTCTCTCCATCCGGAGATTATGGCCGGCCTTAAGGGCTCGATAAATGTTGCTGATGATGCATATCCGTGGCTTGTCCGCAACTTTACTCCTACCGGAGTCAAGGGACTTACTTTCGCTGCACTTGCCGCTGCCATCATTTCTTCTCTTGCATCTATGTTCAACAGTACTTCTACCCTCTTTACGATGGATATCTACAAGAAGTACATCAATAAGGATGCATCAGATAAGAAACTTGTGAATGTGGGGCGAATCACTTCTCTATGTGCTCTCGTAGTAGCTGCTATCGCCGTTAAGCCGCTTCTCGGCGGACTCGATCAGGCGTTCCAGTATATTCAGGAGTATTCAGGATTTATCTATCCAGGAATTGTGATTGTATTCGGCCTCGGACTTCTCTGGAGGCGTGCTTCCAGCAAGGCTGCCGTATGGACAGCCATCCTTACGATTCCTCTTGGAGTGCTCTTCAAGATTTTCCTTGGTGGTGTTCCTTTCCAGCTTCGTGCAGGTTACGTGTTTATAATCCTTGTCACCTTCTTCGTGATTATGTCACTTTTGGACAAGAAGTATGTGTCTTGTGAACTTCCTGAGCAGAAGGATTGCAAGTCCATGATCAAGTGGGCCAAGATTCTTGGTGGCGTAGGTGCGTTCTTCTTCCTCGCTGCTGCTGTTGTAGTAATATGGGGTGCTTGCCTTCCGGAAACGGCTACTCCTGAGAATAATGCCATCGCCTATCTCAACGACATTGGCTTCCAGGCATTCTTCTTCTTCGGCGTCCTTGTCGGCGTACAGGGACTCTGGCTCTATAGCAATGCTACCGTGAAAAAGACTGATCCTAAGGGACTTCCTGTGGATCTTAGTCTCTTCCATACCACAAAATCTTATGGAATTGGCGCTATAGCCATCTGCGTTATTGTTGCTTTCATGTATGTTATTCTTTGGTAATTATGCTCGAAGAACTTAAAAAGAAAGTATGCCAGGCCAATCTTGACCTTGTCAAGCATGGTCTGGTGATATTCACCTGGGGTAATGTTTCTGCTATTGACCGTGAAAGTGGTCTTGTAGTGATAAAGCCTTCCGGAGTGAGTTATGATAATATGAAGCCTGAAGATATGGTGGTCGTGAACCTTGACGGCAAGGTTGTGGAGGGTGATCTTAGACCTTCTTCTGATACGCCCACACATCTCGTGCTCTATAAAGCATTTCCTGAAATAGGCGGTGTGGTTCATACGCATTCCACTTATGCTACAGCATGGGCGCAGGCCGGAATTGATATTCCTAATATCGGTACCACACATGCTGATTATTTCCATGATGCCATACCTTGCACAGCTGATATGACCGAAGCTGAGGTTAAGGGAGAGTATGAGCTTGAGACTGGAAATGTGATTGTCAAGAGGTTTGAGGGCCTGAATCCAGTGCATACTCCTGCCGTGCTTGTCAAGAATCACGGTCCTTTTGCCTGGGGAAAGGATGCTTTCGAGGCCGTTCATAATGCCGTAGTGCTTGAGCAAGTAGCCAAGATGGCTTCAATATCATTCGCTATCAATCCTTCTCTTACGATGAACCCTTTGCTTGTAGAGAAGCATTTTTCAAGAAAGCACGGTCCTAATGCCTATTACGGACAGAAAAAGAAATAGTTATGACAGACGCAAAAAATCTTATCGCATCGGGAAATGCGGTACTTGGAATTGAACTTGGTTCTACACGTATCAAGTCCGTCCTGATTGACCATGAGAACAGACCTTTGGCGCAGGGGAGTTTCGAGTGGGAGAATCAGTTTGAGAACGGCCTTTGGACTTATAGTATCGATATGATATGGGATGGCCTTCAGGGGTCGTATGCGGACCTTCGTGCCAACGTCAGATCCAAATATGGAATTGAGCTTGAGAACCTTGCAGCTATTGGGGTTAGTGCCATGATGCATGGATATATGCCTTTTGACAAGGATCAAAACATACTTGTTCCTTTCCGCACGTGGAGAAATACCAATACTGGTAAGGCTGCTGCTGAACTGTCTTCCCTTTTTAATTTCAATATTCCGCTACGGTGGAGTATTTCACACCTTTATCAGGCGATCCTTGATGGTGAACCTCATGTGGGAAAGATTGATTTTCTTACCACATTAGCGGGGTACATTCATTGGCAGCTTACCGGAAAAAAAGTTCTTGGCATAGGTGATGCTTCTGGTATGATTCCGGTTGATTCGTCTACGAAGGACTATTCTGATGAGATGGTGAATAAGTTTGATGCTCTTGTAGCACCTTACGGGTTCCCATGGAAACTCAGGGATATTCTTCCGAAGAGCCTGCTTGCCGGAGAGGATGCAGGACGCCTTACTGATGAGGGTGCCTTGAAACTTGACCCATCCGGGCATTTGAAGCCTGGCATTCCTCTATGTCCTCCAGAAGGTGATGCGGGAACTGGAATGGTAGCTACGAATGCTGTACGTCAGCGCACTGGAAATGTTTCTGCTGGTACTTCTTCTTTCTCAATGATTGTTCTTGAAAAGGAACTTTCAAAACCATACGAGATGATTGATATGGTGACCACTCCAGACGGAAGTCCGGTTGCTATGGTGCACTGTAACAACTGTACTTCGGAACTCAACGCTTGGGTCAATCTCTTTAAGGAGTATCAGGAACTGCTTGGGGTGCCTGTGGATATGAATCAGGTATTCGGGAAGCTGTACAATCATGCTTTGGATGGTGATGCCGATTGTGGCGGACTTGTGGCATATAATTATGTATCAGGTGAGCCTGTGACGGGATTTGCGGAAGGTCGTCCTTTGTTTGTCCGTTCTGCTACGGATAAGTTCAATCTTGCAAACTTCTTCCGTGCACAGCTTTTCGCTTCCGTGGGAGTCTTGAAAATAGGTAATGATATTCTCTTTAATGAAGAGAAGGTGAGTGTGGATAGGATTACCGCTCATGGAGGACTTTTCAAGACTCCTGGAGTAGGACAGAGAGTTCTTGCAGCTGCACTGAATTCTCCTATCTCTGTTATGGAGACTGCCGGAGAGGGCGGAGCATGGGGAATCGCGCTTCTTGCTCGGTACATGGTCTTTAATCCGGATAAGCTCAGCCTTGAGGACTATCTTGATAAATATGTCTTCGTGGGTGATGGTGGCGTGGAAATCGCGCCTTCTGTAGCTGCGGCGGAGGGATTTAATCGCTACATCGAGAACTACAAGAGTTGTTTCGGTGTAGAGAAGGCCGCTGTAGAATATAAGAAATAGTCATGGCGCAGATCTGGGATCCGCTTCGGAAAAAGAATGTCACTGCCACACCTGAAGAACAGGTGCGGCAGTGG
>ERZ808252.807-NODE-807-length-27120-cov-8.029189_pt1 | contig 27120 bp, 27 predicted proteins | sample MGYA00521242_ERZ808252 | MGnify/ENA primary metagenome ERZ808252 (study PRJEB31516, sample SAMN03275581) | gut metagenome | biome: mammalia-associated habitat; material: feces | host: Papio cynocephalus | place: Kenya | collected 2012-08-07 ...
ACGTTCATTCTCCCTTCCAAGCCCTGAAGCCCAACGCTTCAGGGCTTTCTCTTTACATGAAATACGCGCCACATTAGGCCTGCTCCCGCACTGCCCTCATAACTGTCGGAATTATGCAAAAAAGCCCGCTTCTCCCCCGCGCGTGCAAAACGGCAGGAGCCCCCTGCCTCAGAGCGGCCAAAAATACGCCGGAAATCAGGAGGAAATAGCCTCGGCGCCAATCTATATTCTTGGATACTAAGCAAAAAAATCCTGAGTGGCAAAATACAGGACGCCGCTATCGGCAACACTCAGCTTCCAGATAAATGCATAAATCAAACACAGAAAAGCCCAAGCACCGGGCGTGACGTTGATCGGCGGCCTGTGCGTCAACCGGCTGTTGACGCTTTTAATGACGCTCGCCATGTAACCGTCCGCCGATGTCGAAATTTAAAAAAAAGCGTTTTAAACCGCAAGTGAGATTTTATACGGAAGCTTTATTTTTTAAAAAATTTTTATATGCGATATTTTGTTTTGTCGGATTGAATTTATATCCTTTCCACCTGAATCTGAAAAAATTCTTTAAACGGCCGAAAGAGGTTTCGTAAAGAATTTTGTACAAGAGTTTTTCAAATTTGTTCGGGGAAATGAAACAGTCGGCGCATCGCGACACCAAGGCGGCTTGTTCGGTGTTTTCGCCGACGAGGGAAATCAAGCATTTGTATGCGGCATTTTCCTTGTTTCCGTAAACCCGTCCCCAATCTTCAAAGAAGCGATCAAATATTCTCGTCTTTGTTGAAAATCAAGGGGGGGGTGGTATTAAAAGATGGTAAAATTGCCATCATTTCTTGCGTTACTTGAAAATAAAACGGGCCGAAACCATGGTGGGTCGGCAGAGGCGCATAAAAAGCGTCCGATTGATGGCATTCTATATGTTTAATGGCGTTTAAAGAATTTTGAAGCGCGTTTATATGATGGTCGGCGGTGCGGTTTAAAATGATCAAACGTTGCCGGTCGTTCATTAAAACAACGTTATGCGCCAAAGTCCCGTTGGTCGTCGCGACGGTTTCCGCACCGCTGAACAGATTGATTTGTTCCTGCAAAGAAAGCCTTTCCGGATAAATTATTTTATAACCGTTCGCTTTGAAGAGTTTTTCAAAAACGTCTTCCCCGTAAGGAAGAGGAGAATTGGGGGTGCTGAATTTCCGGCGGCTCAGGTATATTTTTTTATATTTTGAGGGGCTCGCCGCATTCTTAACCGCATCAAACGGGATTTTGAACTCTTCCGCTATGTAAAGATCGCCTTTTTCCATAACAAAAGAGGGTTCGGGGACGATGACGCTTTTAAAACGCGTCGGTTTCATAATAAAAACAAAACGATTTTCGGGAATTCCCGTCAGTTTTAAAAAATCAAGAATCCTGTGCTCGGGCTTTTCCGGTGTTGAAAAAACGATGGGCAGATTGCTTTCTTTCCAGTGTTTGACGGCGTACCATAAATGAATGCAGGCGTTAACGATAAAATGTCCCCAATGTTTGCACAACATACCGCCGTAAATCACGTCCTCAGGGATGAAATCGCATTTCCCGTCCGGCATGATGTGCGTGTCGCCGCTATGTTGAATGGAAAAAGGAACGATCCGGTTGTCCTCGGTCAGCACGCAAGGAAGGCCGCCGCCTCCTTTTCTATGCGCCACTGTTATGCAAGCATTGTTTTGTTTGACAAAAGACAACGGATGTTTTGTTATTTCTATTTTTTTTGCCATTACCAATTTCCCTCCCCCGTTTTTTTTATAATTAAAAATTTCAAGCGCGTCAAGGTTGGCGATTTTCCGCTTTCTTTTACCAACTGGGGGCGGTATGTTCGGTGCAGGCAACAACACAGGAAAAGGTCGCGAATGTCTTTACCGGAATTGAAAGTTTTACTGGCGTCCCCGCGCGGATTTTGCGCCGGCGTGACGCGCGCCGTTCAAATCGTGTCGATGGCTTTGAAAAAATTCGGCACGCCCGTTTATGTGCGTCACGAAATCGTGCATAACAAGTACGTCGTGCAGAAACTGGCCGGCGAAGGCGCGGTGTTCGTCAACGAATTGGACGAAGTGCCGGACGGCGCGGTCGTCATTTTTTCCGCGCACGGCGTACCGCTTTCCGTCGTCGCCGAAGCCAAACGCCGCGGGTTGACGACGATCGACGCGACGTGTCCGTTGGTGGAAAAGGTGCACCGCGAGGCCGCGAAGAATTTTGAGCAGGGGCGCAAAACCCTGTTAATCGGGCACGAGGGACATCCGGAGGTCATCGGCACGATGGGGCAGATTCCGGCCGGTGAAATGAAGCTGATATCGACGGTGGACGACATCGCGTCCGTTCCCGACGAATGGGCGGATCATTTGGGCTATGTGACGCAGACGACGTTGTCGCTGGATGAAACGGCCGCATTGGTTCAGGCGCTGCAAAGCCGTTTTCCCGCGATTGTGAAACCGCACCAGAACGACATTTGCTACGCGACGACGAACCGGCAAAAGGCGGTCAAGGCGATCGCCGCGCTGTGCGATTCGATCATGGTGATCGGCGCGCCCAATTCGTCAAACTCGAAACGTCTGGTCGAAGTGGCGCGCGAAGCCGGATGTCCGCATTCCGTTTTGGTGCAAAGGGCGTCGGAAATCGACTGGGCGCTGTTGACCGGCGTGAAAACGCTGGGCATCACCGCGGGCGCGTCCGCGCCGGAGGAATTGGTGGCCGAAGTCATTGATGCGTTGCGCAAAAACTTTGCCATCACGGTGTCCGAGGTCGTCGAAACAGAGGAAAAAGTGCGCTTTCCCCTGCCGGAATCGTTGCGGGATTGAACGCTATGGCGGTTTACACAAAAGTGTCCGACGCCGAATTGGCGGCTTTTTTGGAAAATTACGACTTGGGGGCGTTGGTATCCTTTCAGGGAATCCGCGAAGGCATTGAAAACAGCAATTATTTCGTGACGACGACGGCGGGGCGTTTCATTTTGACGCTGTTTGAAAAGCGGGTCAAACCGGACGAATTGCCGTATTTTTTGAATTTGATGACGCATTTGAACCGCAAAGGGATCGCCTGTCCTTTGACGGTTGTCGGCAAAGACGGCCTGAACCTGCGCGATTTGTGTGGCAAAAAGGCTTGTCTGACGACGTTTTTGAACGGAAAATCCGTGCGCGACATCACACCCGCCCATTGCGCGGAGCTGGGGGCGGCCATGGCGCGGATGCATCTGGCCGGATCGGATTATCCGGCGGATCGGGCGAACGACCTGTCCGTTGACGGGTGGGCGACGCTGCTGGATAAAATCGGCGCGGCCGCCGACATGGTCGAATCGGGGCTGGCAAAGGAAATGGCGGTCGATTACGCCGATATCAAACGGGATTTTCCGTCCGGTTTGCCACGGGGCGTCATTCACGCCGACCTGTTCCCCGATAACGTGTTTTTTGAAAACGGCAAGCTGTCCGGCGTCATTGATTTTTATTTCGCGTGCAACGACGCTTTGGCCTACGAGGTCGCGATTTGTTTGAACGCATGGTGTTTCGACGCCGGATCGTGGCGTTTCAATCCGGACAAAGCCCGCGCGATGACGGCCGCGTATCAATCCGTCCGCCCGCTGAACGCCGCGGAAAAGGCCGCTTTGCCCGTTTTGGCGCGCGGGGCGGCGCTGCGGTTTTTGCTGACCCGCACGTTCGATTGGCTGAACAGGGTTCCGGACGCGTTGGTGACGCCGAAGGATCCGACCGAGTATATTGCGAAACTGCGGTTTCACCGGTCGGTTTCGGACGCGTCGGTGTACGGCGTTTAATACGCTTTGCCGTTTTTGTCGATTCTGAATATGCCGATGCGGATTTTCGGCGTCGCCTGTTTTTCAAAAACGGGCGCGGCGCAAAGCCAATCGCTCATTCCCTTATTGCTACCGCCGAAACGGTTTTGAACGGGTTCGCGCGCGGAATAGCACGTTTTATCGGCGGATGTCGGATTGACGGCGACATAATAATTGACGCCGTAGTGTTTGAAAACGTTCGTCAAATCCGTTTGCGCCCCTAAAAAAGCAATCATTTTTTTGTCTTGCGCCATGCCGTCCAGCCGGACGAAATCCGCGCCGGTTTCAAACGCCGTGATGCCCGCGCCCGCGCCCATGGCGTACCGGCCTTTGTGCGTTTCGGCAAACTCCGCGACCGTTTGCGTCACCGGTTCGTAAAAGGCGGATCGGGGGTGCGTGGCGTAAAACACGGAAATCAGGCAAAAGCAGATTCCCAAAACCGCCCACGCCTTTTGCGCCAGATTTTTTTCGCGTCCGCTCAGCTGTCCGTCGATTTTTGATGTCGCGAACAAAAACGCGGCGGGCGCACCGGCCGCCAGCGTGTAAAACGCGTATTCTGGCAGGGCGATGTACGTCATCGCACCGACGCCGGCCAGATACAAAACGGGATGCCAGATCAGGGTGTAGAAAACGGTGTCCGCGGGCGTCTGTTCCTTGCCCGTCCACGGAAACGACGCGTAGGCCGTCAGCAGTAGCAAAATAACGGGAAAGGACGCAACCGCGATTGTGCAGGGAATTTGTGCGATATAGCGCACCGGTTCGACGAACAGGACGATCAGCAGCCGCCATGCGGCGCGATCCTGCGATTGCGCCCAGCCGAGCAGCTCTGTCGGCGCAGGCGTGCCGAACGCGCTTTGCCGCGCGTCCGCCCAGATCATCAACGGCAACAGCCCGACCAGCAGCGCGGGCAACAGTTTCAGCAACTGCTTTGTCGTGACCGGATTTTTGCGGTTGAACTGGAAATAGAAAACCAGCGCGGCGGTCAGCGGAAACACCAGCGTGTCAAAACGCGTTGCGGCACTCAAGCTGACACTTAATCCGAACAAAACGCCGTTCAGGAAAGAGGGAGATTGCAACGCTTTCAACAATAACAAAGCGTTCAGGTACAGGCACGGAATTGCCAGCGCGGCGTCCGCCCCCGTTTGTCCGGTGTAGAAAAAACAGGCGGCGGCGAACGCCGTTACCAAAAAACGTGCGGCCGGTTCCGGTGCGTATCCCAGCCGGTCAATCAGTTTGTTCAGCAACAACAGCGTCGCGGCCAAAGCCGCCCCGACCGCCAGCCGCGCCAAAATAAAAAATGCCGTCGAATGAACGGGGGCGGCAAAGCTTAACAGGTACAAAATTCCCGCCCAGACGGGGGAATAATCGTTGGTCGGCGTAACGCCGTCAAAGCTGAACGTTCCTGTCGCGCGGGCGTTTTCAACGATTTTCAACGTGTTGAAAAAGTGTTCCTGAAACCAGAACGGCGCGGGTACGGCCGACGCCAGCGGGGACAGGGCAAAAACAAGGATGACGGCCGCGAAACAGGCCGTCATCCCTTTTTTGGAAAACAGGACGGAATCAATGTTCATCGACGGGTTCGACTTCCAACAGCGTGCCGCGCGCGCCGACGACTTTGACGGTCGCGCCGACGGGGATGTCGGTCGCGGCCGACGCCAGCCATTGCGTGTCGCCGACGGATATTTTGCCACGTCCCCCCGTCACCGCTTCGCACACCCGATACGTTTGGCCGATGTATTGCGCCGCGCGGTTGTTCAGTTGCGTGTCAACGGGCGTTTCCCGTCCGGCCATGACTTTTTTGCCGACCAGAACGGCGATGACGCACAAAACGGCGAACAGCGTTCCCAATACGGCGGGGGACGCGGCCGGAACGATCCACGCGACCAGACCGGTGATCAGCGCGCCGATGCCGATCCACATGAAAAACACCCCCGGCGTGACGATTTCCAGCACCATCAAAACCATGCCGGCCGTCAGCCACCACCAGTAATCAGCCACCGCCATCATGCCGCCCCCTTACCAGACTTTTTTATCGGATTTTTCGCCGCTTTTGGCCAGACTTTCCTTGGCGATTTCGCCGATGCCGGCGATCGACCCCAGAATGTTGGTCGCTTCGACGGGCAACATGACCATTTTTGAATTGTCGGCCGTGCCGATCGCTTTCAAAGCGTCAAGGTATTTCTGGCCGAGGAAGTAGTTGATGGCGTTGATGTTGCCTTTACCGATCGCTTCGGAAACGGCCGCGGTCGCTTTGGCTTCGGCTTCGGCCTGACGTTCGCGGGCTTCGGCGTCGCGGAAAGCGGCCTCTTTGCGGCCTTCGGCCTGCAGGACGGCGGACTGTTTTTCACCTTCGGCGCGCAGGATCTGCGCCTGACGCAGACCTTCGGCTTCCAGAATTTGGGCGCGTTTGTCGCGTTCGGCCTTCATCTGGCGCGCCATGGCGTCCACCAGATCGCGCGGCGGGGTGATGTCCTTGATTTCGATACGGGTGACTTTGACGCCCCAAGGTTCGGTCGCCTGATCGACGACTTCCAGCAAACGGTGGTTGATCACGTCGCGCTGGCTGAGCAGTTCGTCCAGATCCATCGACCCCATGACGGTACGGATGTTCGTCATGACCAGATTCAAAATCGCGACCTGCAGGGAACGGACTTCGTAAACGGCGTGTGACGCTTCCAAAACCTGAAAGAACACGACGCCGTCAACCGTGACCATGGCGTTGTCCTTTGTGATGACCTCTTGCGACGGGACATCCAGCACCTGTTCCATCATGTTGACTTTCGCGCCGATGGAATCGACGAACGGGATGATCAGGTTCAACCCCGGTTTCAGCGTGTGCGTATAGCGGCCGAACCGCTCGACAGTGTATTCCATTCCCTGCGGAACGGTTTTCACTCCCGCCGAAATCGCGAAAAAGGCGAGGACGATCAGAAAAATGACGAAAACTTCCATGCCGGAACTCCTGTAAAAGTGTTTGCCGACGGATATTGTATCCGAAAAAAACGCTTTTGGCTATTTTTTAAAGATCAAAAATCCGGCGATCACCAAAAGGACGAACCCCGCGATGTGGTTCCAGCGCAGGTTTTCGCCCAGATAGTAAATCGAAAACAGCGCGAACACCGCCAGCGTGATGATTTCCTGCAATCCTTTCAGCTGGGCGGCGGAATAGTATTCGTGGCCGATGCGGTTGGCGGGGACTTGCAGGCAGTATTCAAAAAAGGCGATGCCCCAGCTGACCAGAATGACAACCCACAGCGCGGTCGATTTGAATTTCAAATGGCCGTACCACGCGAATGTCATGAAAACGTTGGAACAGATCAGCAATAAAACGGGGGTTAGGGCGTGCATGGGGGAAACTCCTTGATGAAGATAAAAAAAACATAACGGTGATAGGCCGAAACGCCACCGGATGCAAAAGAAAAATTTGAAAATCCGGCACGGATTTTGCATAATGATTCGCGGATTGCGGATTCACGTTTTTTTAAATAAATGAACGCACAATCAAACGAAAGGGAGTCAAAAATGGATTTGCAAAGCTTGACGCTTTATCAGATGAGCGAGGAAAAAATGCGCTGGTTGGCGCAGCGCCAATCCGTTCTGGCTCAAAACATCGCGAACGCGGACACGCCGGATTTCATGCCGTCGGACGTCGAACCGCTGACGTTCAAGGAATTTGTCGGCGAAAGCAAACACGTTCCCATGACGCGCACGAATCCCGCCCACCGTTCGCGCACGTCGGGCGAAACGAAAATCGCCAAAACGGATCCGGCGCATCTGTCGCCCGTCGCGGACGGCAAGGTGCGCGTGCGCGAAACGCGCCGTCCGTTTGAAACCAGCATTGACAAAAACGGCATCGTTTTGGAAGAACAGATGGCCAAAATCGACGATACGCGCGGCCAGCACGAACGCGTCGCCGCTTTGTTCAAGAAAAACGCCGCCCTGCTGGGAACGGCGTTGGGATTGAAATAACCGGAGTATAGCGTATGGATGATTTGACTCTCAGCAAAACGATCGCGGCTTCGGGCATGAAAGCGCAAGCCCAGCGTCTGCGCGTGATTTCGGAAAATCTGGCGAACGCGGATTCTTTGGCGAAAACCCCCGGCGGCCAGCCGTACCGCCGCAAAACGGTGACGTTCCGCAACGAATTGGATCGCGAAACGGGTGCCGAAATGGTCAAGGTCGGACGCGTGTCGCGCGACCGCGGCCAGCTGGAACGCAAATACGACCCCAACCACGTCGCGGCGGGCAGCGACGGATACGTCCTGTTGCCCAACGTGAACCCGCTGGTGGAAACCATGGATATGAAAGAGGCGCAACGGACGTACGAAGCGAACCTGAACGTCATTTCCGTGTCAAAGGACATGATGTCCAAAACGCTGGATCTGATCCGCTGAACATAAGGGAACATAAGGTATGGTCAACGACGTTTCAAAAGCTTTATCCGCTTATCAGGCGGCGGTTTCCCGACAGGTTCTGCCGTCGGATTCGCAAACGGATCCGGTGTCGCCCGCGGGGTCTTTCGCGTCGATGGTGAAAACGGCCGTCCTGCAGGCCGAACAGGACAACAAAGAGGCCGAAGTGCTGAGCATGAAGGCCGTCAAAGGCACCGCCGATATGCAAGAGGTCGTCATGGCCGTTTCCAACGCCGAAGTCGCCCTGCAAACCGTCGTCGCCGTGCGCGACAAGGTCGTTTCCGCCTATCAGGAAATCATGCAGATGCCCATTTGACGCGGGGGACGGGCGGTTATGACGGACGTTATGGTGATCGAAGTCGGCAAAAACGCGATATTCACATTGCTGCTTATCGTCGGGCCGTTGTTGCTGGTCGCCATGATCATCGGTTTGCTGATCAGCCTGTTTCAGACGTTGACGCAAATTCAGGAAATGACGCTGGTTTTCGTGCCGAAGATTTTGCTGGTTTTCCTGTCGCTGATTTTTTTGCTGCCGTTTATGATTGAACAGTTGCGCACCTTTACGAACGGCCTGTTCGACCGCATGATCGCGCTGGGGACGTAAGGCGATGGATTGGGAAAAGCTGGTTTCGACGGAGCTGTACCATTTCCTGTTTGTTTTCGCGCGTCTGGGGGGCGCGTTTTTATTTATGCCGTTTTACGCGTCCGTGTATGTTCCGCGCCGCATCCGGTTGATTTTCGCGCTGGCGGCGGCGGCCGCGCTGACGCCCGTTCTGGCGGCGGAAATGCCGGTTTCCGCGCCGCAAAACGTGCCGGAGCTGTTCCGGTCGCTGGTAATCGAAATAACTGTCGGCGTGTTTCTGGGCATTTTTCCGTTTTTCCTGATGACCGTTTTGGATCTGGCGGGCGTGAACGCGGCGATGGCGACCAGCTTTTCCAACGCGACCGTTTTGGATCCGCAAACGAACGTGCAATCGACCGTTTTGACCAGCTTTTTGACGCTGACGGCGGTTTTGATGATCGTCACGACGAATTTGCACCATGTGATGCTGGGCGCGGTTTTGGACAGTTACCGGACGTTTCCCGTCGGTCGGCCGTTGTTGACGGCGGATATGTCGGAATGCCTGACAAAGGCGTTGAGCGCGGCGTTTACTTACGGGTTTCAAATCGGATCGCCGTTCGTCGTGATGATCATTTTGCTGTATTCGTCAATGGGGGTGATGTCGCGGTTGATGCCGCAGCTGAACATCATGTTCGTCATCATGCCGTTGCAAGTGTATTTGGGGTTGGCGCTGTTGATGGTGTCGCTGCCGATGATGATGTGGTGGTTTCTGGATTTTTTCCAAGACAACCTCCGCCGTTTCGCGATGTAGGTGACCATGGCCGACGAACAGGACGAATCATCCAAAACCGAAGAGGCTTCCGAGCGAAAGCTGGAGCGCGCGCGCGAAGAGGGCAACGTTCCCCTGTCGCAGGAAGTCAAAAGCTGGTTCATGCTGTTCGCCGCGCTGATGATGCTGTGGGGGCTGGCGCCGTTCATCATGGAACGCACGACGGCGATTGTTTACAAATTCATTGAACGGCCGCAGGAACTGCCTGTCGATCCGCTGGGGCTGCGCGATTTGATGCGCGACACGGCGTTGGATATGTTTGTGGTTTTGATGCTGCCCTTGGGGTTGTTTCTGGTGCTGGCGGCGGCGTCCGCGTTGGTGCAGATCGGTTTTCTGTACGCGCCGAAACGCATGGAGCTGAAGTGGGAGCGCGTCAATCTGTTCGCCAACGCCAAGGAATTCATCACCAAAGCCAAAATCGTCGATCTGATCAAAGGCGTATTCAAAATCACGGCGGTCGGCTACGCGGGGTGGCTGGTCGTCAAACCGCGGATATTGAACATTTTGAACACGTCGTCCTTTGATGTCGCGTCGATTCTGGAACTGATCTACAAACTGCTTTTGCTGATTTTGCTGACCATGGTGATGATCGTGTTCGTCATCGCGTTTGCGGACTATTTTTATCAGAAGTTTTCCTATTTGAAACGCCAGCGCATGACAAAGCAGGAAGTCAAGGACGAATACAAACAGATGGAGGGGGATCCTCAGGTTAAAATGCGCCTGCGGTCGATCCGCATGGAACGTTTGCGCAAACGGATGATGGCCAACGTGCCGAACGCGTCCGTCGTCGTCACCAACCCGACGCATTTCGCGGTGGCGCTGCGCTACGAACCGGAAGAGGGCATGGAAGCCCCTGTCGTTGTGGCGAAGGGGCAGGACTTCATCGCGTTGAAAATCCGCGAAATCGCGGCGCAGAACAACGTGCCGATCGTCGAAAACCCGCCGTTGGCGCGCGCGCTGTTCGCGTCGGTGGAGATTGACTCCCCCATTCCGACGGAGCATTATGCCGCCGTGGCGGACGTGATCAAGTACGTCTATCAGCTTAAAGGGAAAACTTTGCCGCAGCGGGAGGAAACCTGAAATGGCGCGGGCGTTTTTTAAAAGGATGGCCGGATTTTTCGGACTGGGCAGTTTTTTCAGGGACTGGGAAACGGTCAAGGCGTTGATGGAAAGCGAAACCGACGCGCTGGCTTTGGTGTCCGGCGGCGAAACGGTGTACGTCAACCGCGCGGGAAAGGATTTTTTCACGGACGCGTCGCTGCTGCAATCGGTGCTGAACCGCGTGCTGGACGACGAAGCCAACCGCTTGGCCTTGGCGAAATTGGAAGCGGCGGTGAAAAACGGGGCGGAAACGTCCGTCGAACTGTTGATGCGGCCGGCGCGGGGCGACGCCGGTTTTTGGGAATGGCGGCACATTTCGGTCAAACAGCTGGATGTCGGGACGCTGTGGCGCGTGACCGACATGACGGCGGCGCGCGCTTTGGACGCCGTGATGCGGCAGGAAACGCGCGAGCTGGTCGAATTTCTGGACATCCTGCCGATCGGGCTGTATCAGATCGACGCCGGCGGCGTGATCCGGTTCGTCAACCAACGGCTGTGCGACTGGTTGGGGTATTCCAACGTTCAGGAATTGAAAGGCCGCAAACTGGCGGACATTCTGGCCGGAACGCAAATGCCGGAGCTGGACGGGTTCTGGCACGGCGAACTGACGTTCCGCACGCAGACGGGGGCGTTGTTCACCGCGTTCGTCAGCCACGCGGTTTATGACGAAAACGGGGAAACGATGCTGCGCGCGTCGGTCGTCCGCGACGTGATGAGCCGGCGCGAACGCGACGGTTCCGCCAAAGAGGCGGAGGTCGGATTTTCCCGCCTGTTCGCCGAAGCGCCCGTCGGCATCGCTTTTCTGGACAAGGACAATATCGTCACCGAGGCGAACTCCACCCTGTTTCAGATGTTTTCCCGTTCGCGCGAAGAAATGGTCGGCACGCCGCTGGACGATTGCATTGACCCCGACGATTGGGCGGAATTGAAAGATAAAATGGCCAAGGTCATGACCGCCAAGCTGACCCGCGTCCACGCCGAAGTCCGCCTGAAAACGCCGCAGGAAAAATTCGCCGCCGTCTATGTCACTCCGATGACCGAAGAGGACGAGGACGGCAAACCCGACGTGTTCGGTTTCATCGCGCATTTCATCGACAACACGGAACGACGTACGCTGGCCATGCAGTTTTCGCAGGCGCAGAAAATGCAGGCGATCGGCCAGCTGGCGGGCGGAATCGCGCACGATTTCAACAACCTGCTGACCGCGATCATCGGTTCGACGGATCTGTTGCTGCAAACGCATCCGGCGTCCGACCCCGACTTTACCGAATTGATGAACGTGCATTACAGCGCCAACCGTGCCGCCAGTCTGGTGGGGCAGCTTTTGTCCTATTCGCGCAAACAGCCGCTGCGGCCGAAATATCTGGATGTGACGGACGTTTTCGCCGATCTGCACCATATGCTTAAACGCCTGCTGGGGACGAAAGTTGCCGTCCAGATCGAAAACGGGCGCAATCTGGGGTTCATCCGCGTCGATAAAACGCAATTCGATCAGGTCTTTGTCAATCTGGCGGTCAACGCGCGCGACGCGATGCCGGACGGCGGGACGTTTACGATTTCGACGCGGCGTCAGAAATTCCCCGCCGGTCAGTATATCGGATCGGAAGAGGCTGTCCCCGGCGAATACGTCGTCATCGACGTTTCGGACACGGGATGCGGCATCAGCGAAGAAAACCTGCAAAGGATTTTCGAGCCGTTCTTTTCCACGAAATCGGGCGGCGTCGATTCCGGCACGGGGCTGGGGCTGGCGATGGTATATGGCAATATGCGCCAGTCCGGCGGCTATATCAGCGTGAAAAGCACGGTCGGCGCCGGCACGACGTTCAGCCTTTACCTGCCGCGCCATGCGCCCGACGACGTGCGCCGCCTGACCGAAGAGGCGGCCGCGAACGCCGTTTCGTCCGATTACGACGTCCAGCCGCTGTCCAAGCTGGTGCGCGCGAAGCCGAACGTGCCGAAAACGGGCGACCAGCTGCAGTTCCCGTTTGCCGAAGACAGGCCGTCCCTGCCGCCGCCGCTGCTGCCGTCCGACGATTTGCGCGGGTCGGGAACCGTTCTGCTGGTCGAAGACGAAGACGGCGTCCGCGCCGTGACGCGCAAGGCGTTGACCGCCAAAGGATACACGATCGTCGAAACCGCTTGCGCCGAAGAGGCGTTGGAAAAAATCGAAAACGGCCTGACGTTCGATTTGATGATCACGGACATGGTGATGCCGGGGATGGACGGCGTGACGCTGGCGTCCGTCTTGCGTCAAAAGGGGATTTGCAGTAAAATCCTGCTGATCTCCGGTTTTTCGGAGGAAGCCGCCCGCGGCGAAATCAAGGCTTTGCCCGATTTTTATTTTCTGGCCAAACCGTTCACGCTCAAAGAGCTGGGGGAAAAGGTCAAACGGATTATGGAGGGAAAATGAACACCTACTCTTTTGATGTCAACGCCGTCGCCGGTTTGATCAAACGGGCGGGACGGGCGGTCATGGATGTTTACGCGCAGGATTTCGCCGTTTATGAAAAGGACGACGCTTCGCCGGTGACCGAAGCCGACATGGGCGCCGAAAAAATCATTTTCGAGGGGTTGCAGGCGTTGACCCCCGACATTCCCGTTGTCGGCGAAGAACACGTCGCGGCCGGTGAAACCGGCGATTTGACGCGCGAATGTTTCTGGCTGGTCGATCCCGTGGACGGCACGGCCGATTTTGTGAAAAAGAACGGCGAATTTACGGTCAACATCGCTTTGATCAAAGGCGATTCGCCCGTGTTCGGCGCGGTGTTCGCCCCCGTTTCCGGCACGCTGTTTTACACGACTTCGCCGACATCGGCCGTTATGGAAAAGGACGGCGCGGTCACGCCGCTGAAAACGCGCGCCGTTCCGGCCGCGGGTTATTCCGTTTTGAACAGCCGCACGCATTGCGACGAAACAAAAGTCGCGCAAATGTTGGCGGGATTGAAAATCGCGGACAGGAAACCGTGCGGCAGTTCGCTGAAATTCTGCCTGATCGCGACGGGAACGGCGGATGTCTATCCCTGTTCGCATCGCACAAAGGAATGGGACACGGCGGCGGCGCACGCGGTTCTGCGCGCGGCGGGCGGCGAAGTGTATGACGCCGAAAACGGTGCGGTGCTGACATACCGCAAAGAGGGATTGAAAAATCCGCTGATTATCGCTTTTGGACAAAAGCGTTAGACAAATTTATTGACGTCCGGCGGCGGGCGTGGCATACTGGCGAAAAATGAAAGGCGGAACCATGACCGAATATAAAGCGCAAGAACCGAAAATTCCTTTTCAGATTCAGGCCTATACCGATGAGGGGCGCAACCGTTTCGCCCACCTGATCAACATGATCGCCGATCATTCTCCGACGGGGCGCGCCGTGTTGGAGGATGCGGCCAAATCCGGTTACAAACTGCAGATGCAGGCGATGTCCGGCACGCAGGGATTCGTGTGCGACGAATTGAAAACGGTTTTCCTCAGCACCTGTTACGACGACGACGTTTTGGTCGAAACGCTGGCGCACGAATGCCGCCACGTCCAGCAGGGCATGAAGGGAATGCCCGACAATTTCCATGAATTTGTTATTCGCGACGCCGTCAAGGTCAACCGCGCGATCGAAGCCGATGCCGAAGTGATCGGGGCGTCCGTTTGCTATGAAATCATGAAAAACGGCGGCAACGACGCGCCGTTGAAGGCGTTGGAAAAGAAAGTGCCGAAAATCGTCAACGGCATGATGGCGGCGTCCAAGGGCGACGAAAAGGTCGCTTCGCCGGAAATGATGCGCGGCGCGTTCGACGGGTGGTTCAAAAACAAAGCCATTATGGATATTTATGAAAAATCCGTCATCACCAACGACTGTCTGGGCAATTCCATGCGCGACTATCGCGATTCCAAACGGACGGATTTTTTCAAACGCGAAATGAATTCGTCGGAAATCGTCAATATGGTCTGCCATGATTCCGCAGGCAAATGCTATTGGTCAACCAATCCCGACGTGATGGAGGAACCCGCCCGTCTGCAGGTGGCCGAAAGCACGGTCGTCTTCGCCAAATCCGTCAACGAAGGCCGCGCGGAGGACGGATTGAACGTCGATACGTCGTACGAGGGGCTGTACGTTTACGGCAAACCTCTGCCCGCGCCCGCAAAAACGGCGGAACAGCCGAAAAAGGCGGACAAATCCGCGGCGTTCAACGCGATTATGGCGCGGCGCAAGCTGTCTCGCTGATTCCTTTTTTGAAAAAATGTTTCCCGTTTGTTCTTTTTCCCTTGAAATCAAGAACAAACGTGGTACATTTTACGGTGTTGCTCTTGACGTGATTTTATGGGATAAAGAGACACCGTGTTATGGAACAAACCGTTTTACATTTAGTGGACAAGGATACGATGGATAAGGAAAAGGCATTGGCTGCCGCTCTCAGCCAAATCGAACGCGCTTTCGGCAAAGGGTCGATCATGCGTCTGGGGCAAAGTGAAAACGCCGTCGAGATTCCGGCGATTTCGACGGGATCGCTGGGGCTGGACATCGCTTTGGGGATCGGCGGGCTGCCCCGCGGCCGCATTGTCGAGGTTTACGGTCCCGAAAGTTCGGGTAAAACGACGCTGGCGCAGCACGTCGTCGCGCAGGCGCAAAAGGCCGGCGGCAAATGCGCCTATATCGACGCGGAACACGCGTTGGATCCGATTTACGCCAAAAAGCTGGGCGTTGACATCGACAACCTGCTGATTTCCCAGCCGGACACGGGGGAACAGGCGTTGGAAATCGCCGACACGCTGGTGCGTTCGGGCGCGATCGACGTGCTGGTCGTCGATTCTGTCGCGGCGTTGGTGCCGAAAGCCGAATTGGAAGGCGAAATGGGCGATTCCCACGTCGGTTTGCAGGCGCGCCTGATGTCGCAGGCTTTGCGTAAACTGACGGCGTCGGTGGCGCGGTCGAACACGCTGATCATCTTTATCAACCAGCTGCGTATGAAAATCGGCGTGATGTTCGGCAATCCCGAAACGACGACGGGCGGCAACGCGCTGAAATTCTACGCGTCGGTGCGTATCGAAATCCGCCGCGGCGCGCAGATCAAGGACAAGGACGAAACGATCGGCAACAACACGACGGTCAAAATCGTGAAAAACAAAGTCGCCCCTCCGTTCAGAACGGTCGAATTCGACATCATCTACGGCGAAGGCATTTCCAAAACGGGCGAGCTGATCGACTTGGGCATCAAGGCGGGATTGATCGAAAAATCCGGCGCGTGGATGTCGTACAAGGGCGAACGGTGGCAGGGACGTGAAAACGCGCGCGCTTTCCTGCGCGCCAATCCCGCGGTCGCCGACGAAATCGAACAGCAGATCCGCGCCAAGGCCGGATTGCTGTCCCAGCAGATGATCGGCGACGAAATCGACGCCGCGGACGAAAAATAATCCGCGCGAACGGAAATGAAAAAGAGGGGCGCGTCCCCTCGTTTTTCGTGTTTGCGAAAAATCCTTTGCCCGATTCGGAACGGCGGCGAAGTCCGGTCAGGACGTGCCGTCGTCCGACGAATGGCCGACGAAGCGGGATCGGACAAAGGCGGAAAAGGACGGACAAGACGAAAAAACATAAAAAAAGTGTTGTCAACCCCGTTCCGCGGTGCTATATAACATCCGTTATCTGATCGCGGGATGGAGCAGTCCGGTAGCTCGTCAGGCTCATAACCTGAAGGTCGTGAGGTTCAAATCCCACTCCCGCACCCAATAAAAAAGAGGAAGTTTTGCTTCCTCTTTTTTTTGTTTTTCCGTTCTTTTTAAACGCTTTTGATCGCCAACGCCCGCATCGCGTTCAACACGGCCAGAACCAGAACGCCGACATCGGCGAAAACCGCCGCGCCCATGCCGACCAGACCGGCCGCCCCCAACGCAAGGCACAGGGCTTTGACCCCGATGGCGAAAACGATATTTTCGTAAACGATACGCAGGCATTTCCGCGACAACCGGATCGCTGTCGCCAATTTCATCGGATCATCGTCCATCAACACGACATCGGCGGCTTCGATTGCGGCGTCCGATCCGATCGCCCCCATGGCAATGCCGACATCCGCCCGCGCCAAAACGGGCGCGTCGTTGATTCCGTCGCCGACGAACGCCAGCTTTTCGCCGGATTTTTGACCGGAAAGCAACGTTTCGACCTTCGCGACCTTGTCCGCGGGCAGTAATTCGCCATATTCCGCGTCAATGCCCAAAGCGTCGGCAACATCGCGCGCGACGGCTTTGCTGTCCCCCGTCAGCATGACCGTTTTTTTCACGCCGCACGCTTTCAACGCCCGTATTGCCTGTTTTGATTGCGGCTTGACAATATCGGCAATGACGATATGACCGGCGTATTCGCCGCCGACGGCGACATGGACGATCGTTCCCGTTTTGTGGCACGGAATGAAATCCACCCCCAATTCGCGCATCAGCTTGCCGTTTCCGGCCGCGACCTCTTTTCCGTCAACGGTGGCGATCACGCCGCTGCCGCCGATTTCGCGGATATTCGACACGCGCGCGGCGTCAACTTCCGTCCCGCAAGCGCGCAACAGGCTTTTCGCGATCGGGTGGGACGACGCGCTTTCAGCCAAAGCCGTCAATTCGATCAATTTCCGTTCGTCTATGACGTTATGATGAACGGCGCAGACCTCGAACACGCCGCGGGTCAACGTTCCCGTTTTGTCAAACACAACCGTTTTGGTTTTCGACAGCGTTTCGATATAGTTCGCCCCTTTGATCAAAACGCCGGCTTTGCCTGCGCCGCCCAATCCGGCGAAAAAGCTCAGCGGAATGCTGATGACCAAAGCGCACGGACAGCTGATCACCAAAAAGATCAGCGCGCGGTATATCCAGCTTTCCCAATCGGCCGGCAACCCCATGGCGAATTGGCGCGTCAAGGGCGGCGCCACCGCCACGGCCAGCGCGGCGAAGCAGATGGCCGGTGTATAGACGCGCGCGAATTTCGATATGAAGTTTTCCGATTTCGATTTCAGCGACGACGCGTTTTCCAGCAAATCAAGGATTTTCGACGCCGTCGATTCCCCGAACGCTTTGGTCGTTTGAACGGACAAAACACCATCCAGATTGACGCATCCGCTGAACACCCCGTCGCCGGCGCGGACGGAACGCGGCAGGCTTTCTCCCGTCAACGCGGCCGTGTCCAGCGTCGAAACCCCTTTGACCACCACGCCGTCCAGAGGGATTTTCTCCCCCGGATTGACGATGATCACGTTGCCCGTTTTTACGGTTTTGGGATCGACGCGGACGATTTTCCCGTCCCGTTCGATATTGGCGTAATCCGGCCGCACGTCCATCAGCGCGGTGATGTTCCGGCGGCTTTTGCCCACGGCGCAACTTTCAAACAGTTCGCCCGTTTGGAAAAACAACATGACGGCGACGGCTTCGGTGTAATCGCCGGTTTTCAAAACGGCCAGAGCGATCGCCCCGATCGTCGCGACCGCCATCAAAAAATCCTCGTCGAACAGCTCGCCGTCCTTGACGCCCTCGAACGCGTCGGCCAGCACGTCGTAACCGACGATCAGGTACGCGACGATATAGGCCGCCGCCTGCGCGCCCCCCGTCAGCGGCGCGAAATGCAGTCCGGCCAGCATCAAGGCCGCTGCCGCAATGCGCGCCAAAGTGATCCGTTGTTCCTTGTTCATCGCTTCCTCGCTTTAACAATTAAACAATCATTTAATTGTTAGGATAGGACGAACGGTTATGGTCGTCAACAAAAAAATGTTTCCCCCGCGCGCGTTAACGAAGTATGATGTTTTTCAAACACGGGGGACGATATGCAGTTGCCGCACAATCACGGACAAATTGTTGAACATGACTTTGACCATATGCCGGAAACGCGTGATTTTCAGGTTGTTTCGGATATTTTCAAACAGCTGGACGACAGCAATCGCGCCCGCATTTTCTGGCTGCTGTGCCATTGCGAGGAATGCGTCATCAACATTTCCGCGATGATGGAAATGTCCAGTCCGGCCGTTTCCCACCATTTGAAACAGCTGAAATCCGCGGGATTGATCACCGCCGCTCGCAAAGGCAAGGAAGTGTATTACAAGGCCGCCGAAACGCCGCAAACGGATTTGCTGCACCACATGATTGAAAAACTGGTCGAGATATCCTGCCCGACGGATCGGAAGTAATCCGCCTGACGCTCGCCCGCTTTTATTGCCCGACGACGATTTCCAAAACGTGCCGTTCGTCCGCCGCCGTTTGGGGTGCGGAAAATCCCGTCCAATCGTCCTGCGCCGTCATGCCGATATAGATGCGGTTCAGCGGAACGCCCTCTTGCAAAAAGATTTCGCCGACGCTTTTCGCGCGATCCAAAGCGTCCAATCCCTGATCGGCGGGAACGCCGCGGTATTCCAACCGCCCCAGCAAACAAATGTAATCGCCGTTTTCGCGGGCTTCGGCGGCGGCTTCCTCCAACCGTCGGACGGCGTCGTCGCTCAGGTCGGAACGGCCGTAGTCAAACAGGACGGAAAACCGCCGCCCCGACACCGCGGGACATCCCGTGTCCGCCGCGAAATCCGCGCCGACGCAAGCGTTCAAAAAAATTAAAGCGGAAATCAAAAACAGTCTTTTCATTTTGCCGGCCCTTGTGCTAAGAAAAGAAATACCCTTTCGCGGATATGGTGGAATGGTAGACACAACAGACTTAAAATCTGTTGAGGCTTTGTCCTCGTGCGGGTTCAAGTCCCGCTATCCGCACCAACCAAGCCCCGATTTCGGGGCTTTTTTGTTACTTTCATTCGGGAAAAGTATGCCTTTTTTAAATTTTTTCCTCAAGAAAAAATCTACACTCGCCGCATTTCCTCGACGGTAAAGGTGGTGTCCCAGCCGCCGACGCGTTCGTTTTCGTGCTTGTCCAGTCCCGTATAGGTCAGGGACGCTTCTTCGTATCGTTTGAACGCCAAAATCGCCGAATTCATGACTTGCGCGTTGAAAATGCCGATGCTGACCAGCAATTCAAAATCCGGTATCGTCAAGCCCGTGACTTTGCGGAACAGAGCGGGTTCCAGTTGCGTAATCACGTCTTTCAGCGTTTGTTCCCGCGCGTCCGTCAAATACATGAACACGGGGATTCTGGTCGCGAATTTCAGCAGTTTTTGTTGAATTTCCCTGCGTTTCGACTTGATTTCCTTTTCTTCTTTCGTCAATTCGCGTTTTTCCGCCGCGCTTTCGTTTCCTGTCGCTTCCTTTTTCGCTTTTTTCAACGCTTCGGATCGGTTGACAATTGTCGCCAATTCCTTGTTTAAACTGCGGAATCCCTCGATGCGCGACAAAGCTTCCATCGCGCGCGGATTGTTCATCAAAGCCTTTAAAGTTTCGTTGTCAACGTTGACCAGCAGCGCGCTTTCCCACCGCCGCGCCAGCATGGTCGAAGCCGTTCCCGACACGACCATATCCAGCAGCTGTCCCGCGTCCAGCAGGTTCATCGTTTCACCGTCGTAACACAGAACGGGCAGGAATTTGATGAACTCTTCGACTTTCTTTTCGGGGTTTTCGTCGGAATTCAAGTCCAGTCGCCCGCTGTATTCGGAAATCTGTTTCAAAGCGCGGTCGGGCGCAAAGTCGAAAACGTAACAGACAGGCTTGACAATTTGCGTTTCGTTCGGATAAAGCCCCGTCGGATTAACCAGCTTCCACGGCGTTTGAACGCGGAAAGCCGCCTGAAAATACGTTTCCGGACTGGACGTGTTGCGCAGCATGAATATCCCCGCCCACGCCTTGACCGACACGCCCGTCATCAATTTGCCGCAGGACAAGGTAATCGTGCGCGTGTTCAGCGGATTTTCCGTAATCGCTTCTTCGATGGGCTTCAAAGCATCCGCGCCCATGCCCGCTTCATTGCCCGCACAGCAAACGGCTTTGAAAGCCTTGTAAAATGAGTGAGCGTCCAGCAAAGCTTTCATCGCTTTGCACGCCGCGACGTTCGGCAAAAACCACAGCGTGTGGTTCAGACAAGCGCTTAACCTCGCGTCCGAAAACGGCATCGGCGGACGCTTGCCGGTTTTCAGACTGTCGATGTTCGTCGGCAGGTATTGCCCGCGGATCAGGTCAAGCCAGCATTTGACGGCGTCGGCGTGTTTAAAGACGAAATCGCCGTCCCGCTTTTCCGCCTTGAAAAACTCGTTCAAATCGAATTCGTCGAACTCGCCCGCCAAAGCGACGTTGCGGATTTCGCGCGGCATCTGATACGTCATCAGCACCACTTTCGGCAGTTCAAGGTACGGATTGTCCTTGCCCGTCCATTGTTCTTTGGCACGCTGTTCGTCGGAATACGTCCAGTTGAAAATCTGGTCTTCCAAAAACTCGCCGTTGTTCAGGGCGCGGAAGGGCGTCCCCGACAGGTACAGATAGGCGTTCGTCGTCAGCGGCATCAATTCTTCGTCGTAATAGTCGGGCTGCGCGTCCTCTTTGTCTTCGGCGTCGTACAGGTCTTTGGCGTTGTCGCGCCACGCGCCGAAATGGTATTCGTCTAAGATGATGCAGTCCCAGTTGATCGCGTGCACGGCTTCGTTGTGCAGCTTGATGCCGCCCAAATCGTTTTTGCCCAGCATATCCTGAAACGAAGCGAACCAGACGAACGGCTTTGAATGGTCGATCGCATCATACGTCAATCCGCCCAAAGAAACGAATTGCCAGTCCGTGAAATCGACGTGGTTTTTCAAATCGGATTCCCACGCGCTTTTGACGGCGGGCTTGAACGTCAGGACAAGGATTTTCGACCACCCCATTTTTTTCGCCAGCTGATAGGCGGCGAATGTTTTGCCGAACCGCATTTTCGCGTTCCATAAAAAATGCGGCGTTTTGCCCGTTTCGGCATAGGCGTAGCGGGTGAAATAGGCGGCGGTCGTATCGACGGCGCGTTTTTGTTCGGGACGCATGGGGAAATTTTCCGCGCGGGCGCGGTCAAAGGCGGCGCGGCGGCTTTTAAAGGCGGTCATCGCCGCTTTCAGTTCGGGCAGAGTGATTTCGTACCATTCGCCGCGCAGGTGCCTGACGCTGTTTTGTTCGATATAGCGGTGAAAATCATGGTCGAGGAACAACGTGCCGTCGTCGCGCACGGCGTCGGTTTCAAACACGATTTCGGCGGATTGCTCGATCGGTTTTAAAACGCCGTGCTGTTCGTTGATGCGTTCGCGCACGTCGCGGGTCGTGTATCCGATTTTCAACCAGTTTTTGCCCGCGTATTCTGGCAGGGTGTAAGCGTAGATTTTCGGACGCGCGGGAAAGGAAAGCAGGTCGGTCATCGCCCTTACTCCATCGGTCGGATCATGGATTCGATAAAGGCGACTTCCTCGTCGTTCAGCCCGTATTTTTCATACAGCTCCGTATCCGTCCACGGCTTTGAAAAATCCTGAACGGGAACAAAGGAATAAACGGATTTCGTAGCGTGTTGAGTTGGCTTTTGCAGCATAACAAGAAATCTGAAAAATTTTGTTTTCATATACGAAACTTGATTCTCAGCATATTCCTTATTATTAAAAATCCCCGCAACAAGATATGTTTCAAGACAACATACATTTGGCTCAACGACAAAAGGTTTTCCTATTACGAATAGGGCTGTTTGAGAATTAACTTCGCCATATGCTTCAGAGATCAAAACTTTGTATTTTCCGATCCATTCTGTATGTTGCAAAATCTGATTTTTTTCAACATATCCCTCTTTTTTGTATCCAATAAGCTTTATTGAATTATTCTGTTTTTGGATTTGAAAATTTGAAAAATTGTTTGGCAAACCGAATGGTTTTCGTGATGAAATGACAGTGTCCATTGTCATTTCACCAAACGAACGAATTTTTCTTAAAATAGAAATGCTTTCGTTATAGCGAACAAATGTAGAGCAATCTTTTTCCAACAGAGGACGCGTTAAAGATGAAATTTTTGAACCGTCTTTGTAGGTTGAAACTTCGCACAATCCTTTGTTATCTCTATCCCACAGAAAATAGCAGACACCGCCTTCCAATCGTATTCCGGGAAAGCAATCTGATGGCGTAGGAACATCACAAAGAATACGTAAACTTTTATCGTGCAACATTTCATCTCTGAAATCGTCGAGTCCTTTGCCTCCTGAAAACCAGCGCGACGGAATGATCATCGTTAGATAACGCGGATTTAAACGCTTTGCCTGTTGCACGAACAAATGATAAATGGGACGCGCGCTTGCAGCATTCCCGCCGTCGCTCAACTGATACGGCGGGTTGCCGATAATGACATCAAACTGCATACCGTTGAAAACCTTGTCCGAATGTATGAAAGAATAGGCGTGCGTTTCCAGTTCTTCGCCGCGGTCGTATTCGCTTTGCGACGCGCCGCATTGACGGCATTTGCCGTTTTGAAAATCGTGCTCGCATCGTGTGTAGCGAATGTGTCCTTGCGGATTTTTGAAAAAAGACACGCTGTATTTGCCGCTCGCGTCCTTGGAACAATAAACGGAGCGGCGGCTCGTCAGTCCGGTCAGATCGGTCAAAGCCAATCCGAACAGCTGATTATGAAAAATGTGGTCAATGCGCCGTTGCAAATCGGGAATTTTATCCGCCAGCCCGACCAGCAGCCGCTTGGCGATTTCGCGCAAAAACACGCCGCTTTTGCAACACGGGTCAAGGAATGTTGTTTTCGGATTCGCGAACAATTCTTGCGGCAGCAAATCCAGCATGGCGTTCGCGACTTTCGGCGGGGTAAAAACCTCGTCGCTCGACAGGTTGGCGATGCAGGACAAAATATCGGGCGCGTGGTTTTCAGTCATCGCAATCTCCGACGTTCAAAACGGAAACAAGCGGCAGTTCGCGAATCGGCTTCGCCTGATACACGGGCTTGTCCGGATTGCCGTCGGCGAATCCGAACAGCGGCCAATCGGCGCACGACGCCGTCAAATGCCCGAACTTGTATTCCTCGCGCTTGAATTTGTCGCCGATCAGCGACCATTGAACGAACGTGATTTTTTCAACGCCGTTAAGCGAATCGCCGCAAACGATGTTTTTGCTTAAAATGTACTGCGCCGATTTTTGATAGGATTCGCTCGGCTCTTTGCCGTACAAAACCCGAAACGCGTCCGTCATCTGCCGCGCCAAGCGGTCGCGCGACGCCTGCGCGTTGTCCGGCAGAATATCGATGCCGTACACGCAAGCAAGCGCGAAAAGGGATTGAATTTCGTAATCGGAAGCTTTTGATTTATATTGCCGTGCGACCGTTTCCAGCTTGCGCCGCAAAATCGCGGTTAAAAAATTGCCGTTCCCGCACGCGGGTTCCAAAAAACGGCTGTCGATTCGCGCCGCCTCCGCCGATACCAGATCCAGCATCGCCTCGACCTCGCGTTTGGCGGTCAAAACCTCGCCGTATTCCGCGACCCGCCGCGCACTGATGACCTGTTTGTTTTCCGGCATAGACATTTCTTTACAAAAATATGTTGCTATTCATCTATAATTTTATGTTGCTTATACTCCATATTGTCAAGGTAAAAATCATTGTAGATTCCCCATATCAGGAATTGGGGATTCTTAATGTTGACAGAACAGGAATTTAAAAACAAACTGGGGCTGCTTGTGCGGAAAATGCGAAACCGCAAAGGAATCGCCAGTGATAAATTATCTGTCGATTACACGACCGTGAATCAAATCGAAAACGGGCATATCAATCCCCGCGCCTATACGCTTTATAAAATCCTGATCGATTTGGATATCGACCTTGATTCCCTGCTGAAAGAAAAACAACGGGAACACATTTCCACCGAAGAAATTTTAATTCAAAAAATCCGCCTGCTGTCCGAAGAACAGCAAAAATCCCTGATCGCTTTTTTGAATCAGTTTGAGATTAGAGAAAAATAATTAAAGGTCTCTTCTTTGCTCCAGCCATTCTTCTAATGGACAGATGTATTTATTCCATTTTTCGCAGTTTGTTAACAGAATGGCTATATCATTTACAATTTCTCTATCTGAAAGCTCAAGACGTTTTTTTATGATATTTATGTATTCATGCTTATCAACAACAGAGTTAATTTTAAGAGCCATTTTTATAATGTCACTTTGTATATTCTCTTTTGATAAATCGACAATTAAACTATATAAAAATTCTTCAGGGGATAACTGATTGGGAGAATCATATTGTATAATAATTTTCTTTGCATTTTTTCTATTTTCTTCTGCATCTAAATCTGTGCCCGATATCATTTTTTTCAATCTGTCTTCTTTTTCATCATCCGTAGTATATTTATCTCCATCTAAAAGAACAGCCATATTTGAGCAATCTTTTTTCTCTAATATTAAGCCTGATGCAAGTGTAAAAGAATTTTCAATAGAACCTATTTTTATTATTTCTACTTTTTCCACAATATCTTTCTTTCGACAAACGTAATGTGCAATAGCTTCTGAAAAAGAATCTTCTACATAAATTTTTATTGGCTTACTAGATTCTCCGGATAAATCAACTATCAAATCGTCTGTCAATCTATTATATACACACGTTATCATTTCAGGATAGTAATTTATTTTTTGAATATACTGGATCAATACATGTTCTCCCATCTTTGGTATTTCAAGAGAATGTGTCGTAAATACAATTTGAAGAGAATCTTTTTCAGCTCGTTCCTTAAGAACGAAAATCAATTTTTTTAATGCATCGATATGAAGTAACAAATCTATTTCATCAATAAGAATTAGAGAATATTTTTTAGCAGAAAATACTGTTCTTAAAATTTTTATAATTCTCTGTTCGCCTGTTCCCATGCTTAACGAAGAATAGTTAACACCAGATTTTGTGTTAACACCTATAAAGTTTTTATTGTTATATCTATTATCCGTTAAATCTATGTAATCCTTAGATAATATATACGCTGCAGTTTCGATAATTTTTTTTGGATATCTTATCATCCCTAACTGTTTTTTTAAAATCTATCCTGCTTGTTTTTGTGGTTTGTTCAATATCGGGAAGACAAGTTCCGATTCCTATATAATAAACATCCTTTTTAGGGCGTTGACGATATCGAGGTGACCATCTTTCTGTTTTTTTGAATATTTTCTTTCTATATTCCCCGTTTCTGATTTATAGTAAAGCGTTAACTCGCTATTGGCCCACAACGAGTCCGAGCTTGGCGTAAAAAAGTCAGGAAATTTGTAATTTTCACCTTCATCATTTGGCTGAAACATACAAGCAAGCGCATGGATGACTGTCGTTTTTCCAACACCATTAACTCCCATAATAGCGGTAAGCGTTGGCGATATAGAGATCATAACCTTCGATAAAGCTTTTAATTCTTTAAAATATATTTTTTCTATGGTAATTTTTTGCGCCATCTTCAAACTCCATCGTTATTTTTTTTCATGCTAGGCACGACTTTTAGTTTTGTCAAACAAAAAGAAATATATCACAACAAATTATGTTTTTCTGTTTTGGCATATTTCATCGCCCACTAGCAACCGTTTGCCGCGCCGATGCGGGTGATTGCGCTGTCGGATTTCGGTTTTGTCGGTTGATATTCTACGCCTTTGACTGTCAAATCAGGGGCTTTAGCCGTTTCCACCGCTGAAATTTTCAAACTTTCTTCCCTCCCATCATAACGATTTTGTCTTAATAGGCGCACAATTTTAAATGGTGGAATTTTATATGAAATTTATCTGTTTTTCAAAGCTTTTCTAAAATATTCCTTGTCCGCCTTTTATGTGTCAGATAAACTGATGGCGATCCATTCAATCAAAAGGAAATGTCGCCGTGCCTGATAAGGAAGTCCATACAATCCAAGAATTGATCTTTTATCAATACGCCAAGATCATCGCCAAAAGCGCGATGAAAACGGGTGACAACGCAACGGCGAAGCGGAATCATTACGGCTTTATAAAAAAAACTTTTCGCGAACTGCGCGACGGTCAAAAGTCTTGGTCGGACATTTTGCGCGAGGATTTGCAATTCGTTGCATCGGACAAGGCGTGCGTGTATTGCGGCGCGACCGAAAACCTGACCACGGAACACATCATTCCCAAAAGCCTGCGGATCAACGACCGGTGCGCGACGTGCGACAAAATCCAAGGCATTCACAACATCGTTTACGCCTGCAAACATTGCAACAGCGCGAAGCACGACATGGGGCTTTACACTTTTTTCAACAAAATGAACGGAACGGTTTGCGATCCCGACCTGATTCCGCCTTTGCTGGAAAAGAAATATCTGAAGCTGATGTGGTGTTGCCATAAATGCGCGGGGACGCTGGACGCCGCCGATCTAAACGGCGACGGTCAACTGAACGTGCTGGATATTGACGCGATTATCGACCGTTCGCGGTCGCCGGCGGATCACAAGTCCTGATATTTTTTGAAATTTTCCGCCTGTTCGATGACGTTTTGATACACGTCGTTCTGCGGTTCCGGCGGATAGCCGTTGTCGTCCAGCAAAACGATCAGGTCGGCTTGCAGCGCGGCGC
>ERZ808252.809-NODE-809-length-27081-cov-5.802227_pt1 | contig 27081 bp, 22 predicted proteins | sample MGYA00521242_ERZ808252 | MGnify/ENA primary metagenome ERZ808252 (study PRJEB31516, sample SAMN03275581) | gut metagenome | biome: mammalia-associated habitat; material: feces | host: Papio cynocephalus | place: Kenya | collected 2012-08-07 ...
TCATCCGGCGTTACGTTCATTTCTTGCAACTTATTGCGGTAGAAAGGAACATTATGATAAACATATTCTACAATCTTATGAAGTCTTTTTCCTTGCAAGTCGCTCATTTCATCGCGACTCATACATTCTTTATTTGGATTCCAAATCATTGTAACGTATTCTCGTTAAAGTCTTAGTTTGGTTGGTTAATGGTTCTCATTGAATATGCGCATACGTTTGTCCAACAGGTCATACTGATTGTCATTAATAAAGGAAGTGCATATGCGCAATCCCTGTTGACAGCTACCTGTAGAGTCAAGTGCAATGGCGCTTACTCCATAATAAAGCAGTTCTTTGGCCAAATCCTTTCCGCTAAAACCCGGATAGCTTATCGTGAAATAAAAACCATCGGCAATCTTTTCGTCCAAGTCCTTGTCATACACAATTGAAAATCCATGTTTCAGAAATATCTCTTTCAAGAGCTTGGCTCTGCGTCCATATTCACTTATATCTTGGCGAAAGTCATAAGTTCCGTCACTGGCAGCCTTCATCATGGCAGCTAAAGCATATTGGGCACTGTGGCTTGTTCCGCTTGAAAGGGCGTAAAGAACACGATGGATGAATACCGGACCGAAGCATCCGTTGCCGTATCTGTGTGCAAGTTCGGGATAGGCGCGGTGGTAGAGCTTGTCGGAAATGCAACTGACAGCAATGCGTTCTCCGGCATAGCTGAAAGCTTTGCTCCCGCTAATGAGCAGAACGTAGTTGTCTGTATATCTTGCAACAGTTGCCTGAAACGGCGGTTCGAAAGGCTTGCTAAGCTTTTTGCGGAAATCCATGGCAAAATAAGCCAAGTCTTCCAGCACAATGGCATCATAGCGTGTTGCAAGTTCGCCAATAGTACGCAATTCTTCTTCGCACAAACAAATCCAACTGGGATTGTTGGGATTGCTATAGATAATGGCCGCTATATTCCCACGTTCCAGGAACTTTTCGAGTTGTGGGCCCAAGCGTTCTCCGCGATAGTCATAAACATCGAAAGTCTCATATTTTGCTCCCATTACAACGCATTGTTGTTTCTGTACGGGAAATCCCGGATCAATGAAAAGAATGGTGTCTTTCTTGCTGTCGGCTTGTGTTGCAGTTAGAAATGAAGCAAATGTTCCTTGCATGGAGCCGCATACAGGCACGCATCCTTCCGGAGCGATATCGATATTGATGAAAGCCTTTACGAAGCGCGATGCTTCATGCTTCAAAGCTTCTATACCGTTGATGTTGGGATATAGGCGTGCAATGCCATTTTCCAAGGCTTCTATTTGCGCTTTAACGCCGAAAGAGGAAGCCGGAAGTCCCGGCACTCCCATTTCCATTTTTATGAATTCCTTGCCGGATTCTTTTTCTGCTTTTTGGGCAATGGCTACTATTTCGCGAATTGTTGCTTTCCCGAAGTCTTTGATGCCGAGTTCTTGAATGGCAGCATCAATAATCGGTCGTTCAATCGGAGTCTGTGTCATAATGTCATATAGCATTGAACCCCAAATCGAAAGCTTTCAGGTTGGCTTCGACTATAGCTTCGCCTTTGCGGCCGAAAACAACTTTGATGGCATGGCGTAGTTGGTCGGCAGAAAGAATTCCTATGTATGGAGCCGCCATTCCCAACAGAATCACATTGGCACTTTTGGGCATTTGGTTGTCTTTTGCCATTTGTTCGATGTCCGATGTCGCCACATGTGGAAAATTTCTCAATTCTTTTAATAAAGGCTCTTGCTCCGGATAGTTGGGAATGTTGATAAACGATTCAGACGAACTGACTACCCATCCGTCTTTGTTCAGATAAGGCACATAGCGCAAGGCTTCCATTGGTTCCATGGAAATGATCAAGTCTGCTTTACCTTGTGGAATGAGGTCGCTAAAGATTTGTTCCGTACTTAGTCGCAAGTTGCTCTGTACGTCTCCTCCGCGCTGACTCATGCCGTGAACTTCGGCCTGTTTCAATTGAAGGCCGGCTTCGGTAGCGGCTTCGCCTATGATTGTTGCGATGGAAAGGATTCCTTGTCCTCCTACGCCGCACAATATGATGTCTTTTTTCATTTTTTCTGTGCCTTTTGTTTACGAATTTTCCTGTTGAGGGTTTGTATGCATTCCCGGCGCGGAATGATTACAGAAACGCCATTATAGTTGATTTCCTCACGAATGATTCTTGTGATTTCTTCCATGTTTTTGGGCAGGGGCACAACTACGCGCACATGCTCGGGCTCTACTCCGAGCCCCAGGCAAATGGCTTCAAACTTGTTGGTTCCCGCGCTGTCTTGTCCGCCTGTCATGGCCGTGGTGAGGTTGTCTGAAATAATAACCGTTATATTCGACCGGTCATTGATGGCATCAAGCAAGCCTGTCATTCCCGAATGTGTAAATGTGGAATCACCGATTACGGCTATTGCAGGAAACAAGCCGGCATCGGCTGCTCCTTTTGCCATGGTTATTGATGCGCCCATGTCTACGCAACTGGCCAATGCATTGAATGGCGGCAGGGCTCCCAAGGTGTAGCATCCTATGTCACCGAAGATGCGTCCGCCGGGATATTCGGCTACGACCTTGTTGAGTGCAGCATAGACATCGCGGTGTCCGCAGCCCGGACAAAGGGCCGGAGGCCGGGCTACGATGTTCGAGGCCGCCTGATAGGCCTTTTCTATTGTTTCACCTAAGGCTGAGGCCACGTTGTCTGGAGTCAATTCGCCCGTGCGAGGAAGTTTGCCGGTCAAACGCCCTGTAACGGGATAGCCGGCTCCGAGCAATGCCTTGATGTCTTGTTCCACTACGGGTTGTCCGTCTTCAACCACCAAGATTTCGTTACACTGCGCGGCTAAAGCTTTGATGGCTTTTGACGGTAGCGGATATTGCGATATCTTCAATAGTCCAGAGAGCTTTGCCCCTGTTTCTTTTACATAATTGTAGCCTATGCCGCAGGCAATGACTCCGATTCCTTTTTCTTCAGACAGGGTTTCTGATTTGTTGAAAGCCGATTTTTCGCTCAGCTGTTCCATTTCCGGCTGTTTGGCCAATAATATTTCATATTGTTTTCTGGCTATGGCCGGGAGCAGCACCCAATGCTTGCCTTCATCCGGACTGAATGCGTTTTGTCCACCGGCTTCCTTGACGGCTACCGAAGCGCGGCTGTGTGCCAGTCGTGTCACAACACGCAAGAGTACTGGAAGTTTCAATGATTCCGATATGGCATATGCTACGGGCATCATGTCATAGGCTTCTTGCTGTGTCGATGGCTCTAATATCGGCACCATGGCAAATTTGCCGTAAAAGCGGCTGTCTTGTTCGTTTTGCGATGAGTGCATGCTTGGGTCATCGGCTGCCAAGACCACGAGCCCTCCGTTTACGCCTGTTATTGCCGAATTGACAAATGCATCGGCACAGACGTTCATGCCCACGTGTTTCATGCAGACCAAAGCGCGTTTGCCGGCATACGACATACCTAAGGCTGCTTCCATGGCAGTTTTTTCATTGGTACACCATCGGCTGCGGATATTGCGCTCTTTTGCCAAAGGATCGTTTTGTATGAATTCCGTAATTTCTGTAGAAGGAGTGCCCGGATAAGCGTATACGCCGCTCAGTCCTGCGTGAATGGCTCCTAATGCAATGGCTTCATCACCTAAAAGTAATCTATGTTCGTTCATAAAACGGTTTTATGTTGTTTTGTTTTCAATTCAAATTGGTCTGCATCGGCCCAAACCTTGAATTTGTTTCTGAAATGTCGGAGGCATTCCGAGTCCATATCGGCTGATGCAATTGCTTCTTTGTCGGAAGCACATTGGGCCAACGTTTTTCCATAAGGATCTATGATGGCAGAACAGCCTGAATATGTGCAATTTTCTTCACACCCAATGCGGTTGGCTCCAATTACATAGCATTGGTTTTCCATGGCTCTGGCTCTCAACAGGGTTTCCCATACTTCCGAACGGCTTGCAGGCCAATTGGCTACATAGAGGATGGCATCATAGTCATTCCTGTTGCGGCTGAATACCGGAAAACGCAGGTCATAACAGATTTGCAGCAGAAAACGCATGTCTTTGTATTCTGCTATCACACGTTGCTCACCGGCCGTATAATAAAGGTCTTCGCCTCCGTAAGCGAACAAATGGCGCTTGTCATATGTCACTTGCCCACCATCGGGCTTAATGAAGAAAAAGCGGTTGAACCTCTTTCCATTTTCTTCCCAGGCCAGACTTCCTGCCATGGCTGCATTAATGTCTGCTGCCTTTTGGGCCATCCACAGTACTGCTTTTTTGCCGGCTTGCACATCAACGGTGTCATCGACTACAAAGCCTGTAGCAAACATTTCTGGCAGTACGTACAGGTCGCATCCTCCCTTTCCGATGGCTTCGTCTGCTTTTCGGATATTGCATTCGGCATTGTTATGCAGCAGGTCTTGTTGAATGATGGCGATCTTCATCGTCGCTTTGTTATTTCGGCAGGTAAAGTTACTCTTTTTGTATTATAAGGCAATGAAAAGGAACAAATATGTTTGTTTTTCGTCTTGAAAACATTCATTTTTGTTCCTTTTGCCCTGTTTACGAGTGCAACTTATTTGCGTTCCAATCTGCTTACGACCCGATCGGCCAGTTGGTCAAAGGCTTTTCCTGTAGGACTGTCGGGATCGGTTGCTGCGGGTTTCCCTGCATCTCCGCTTTCGCAAATGCCTTGTACCAATGGAATCTCGCCCAATAAAGGGACTCCCATTTTTTCTGCCAGATGCCTCGTTCCGTCTTTTCCAAATATAAAATACTTGTTTCCAGGCAATTCTTTGGGCGTAAACCATGCCATGTTCTCGACGAGTCCTAAAATCGGAACATTGATTTTTTCGTTCATATACATGTCTATGCCTTTGCGTGCATCGGCCAAGGCTACTTTCTGTGGTGTGCTTACAATGATTGCGCCCGTCACTTTCAGGGATTGAAGCAGGGTCAGATGTATGTCGCCTGTTCCCGGAGGCGTGTCGATAATGAAAAAATCCAAATTGCCCCAGTTGCATTCTGAAATCAATTGCTTCATGGCATTCGAGGCCATAGGTCCGCGCCATACGGTTGCCTGTTCGGGTTTTACGAAAAAGCCGATGCTCATTATTTTTACTCCGTATTTTTCGGCGGGGACTATCATTTGTCTCTCACCGACGGTTTCGCTATATGGGGCAAAATCTTCCAAATGGAACATGGTGGGTATGGAGGGACCCAGCACATCGGCATCGAGCAATCCCGTCTTGTAGCCTTTGCGTGCCAAAGATACAGCCAGATTGGCGGCAATGGTCGATTTGCCGACTCCGCCCTTTCCCGACGATACGGCAATGATATATTTCACCCCCGGCAGGAGTTTTTCTTCCTGCTGTCTGGGAGCATGTTCGGGTGCCAAGGCCGTGATTTCCACTTCCACTTCTTTTCCCACTTGCGATTTTATGGCTGCTTCGGCGGCTCTCACCACCGATTTCATGAAGGGGTCGGGATTCTTGGGGAATATCAGTGAAAATGACACACGCATCCCGTCTATTCGCATATCATCGTCCAGCATGCCTGCTTCAATGATGTTCTTGCCTGTTCCCGGATAGCGCACTGTGGCCAGCGCGTCGGTGATAAGTTTGGGATAGATATTCATAATATGTGTATTCTGTATATGTATAGTGCAAAGTTACGGCTTTTTTCGCAAGCGCGTATCCCGTTTGTCTTGTAATACTTGATTGGGAAAGCTTTGATGGCTTTTGTTTTGCTGCCTTTACGGAAAAATTCTCAAGGCTTCAGGCTCGATTTAAAGCCTTGGAAAATTGTCTGCATGCTTTTTTCTGAAATCGGCAAGGAAAAACAAGTGAAAAAAAGTTGGGTCTGTAAGTTTTGCAGACTTAAAGACCCAACTTTTTGCGTAGATAAAGCGAAGTATATCCTTTTCCCGACAAAGCTACATCTTCGGGCTTTCCTTCGGCTACGATGCTGCCACCGTTTTTCCCGGCTTCGGGGCCGAGGTCGATGATATGGTCGGCACATTTGATGACATCCATATTGTGCTCGATGACAACAAGTGTATGTCCATGGCGTATCAGAGCATCGAAAGCCTTGAGCAGAATGCTGATGTCGTGGAAGTGAAGGCCGGTAGTGGGCTCGTCAAAGATGAACATGGTGGGTTTCTCGTTTTCCTGGCTCAGATAGTAAGCCAGCTTGAGACGCTGGTTTTCACCTCCCGACAGTGTGGAGCTTGTCTGTCCTAACTTGAGATAGCCAAGTCCTACATCTTTTAGGGGCTTCAGGCGCGAAGCTATGCGCGGTTGCCTGCTTTCGCTGAAGAATCGGATGGCTTGGTCTACGGTCATCTCAAGTATGTCGTGGATGTTTTTCCCCATAAACGTTACTTCAAGGATGTCTTTCTTGAACCTCATGCCGTGGCACGATTCGCATTCTATGGTCAAGTCGGCCATAAACTGCATGGGCATTTTGATGAAGCCGTCGCCTTTACATTCTTCGCAACGCCCTCCTTCGGCATTAAAGGAAAAATGTTGCGGAGTCAGTCCCAGTTGTTTTGCCAACGGTTGTTCCGACATCAACTTGCGTATGTCATCATAAGCCTTGATGTAGGTGGCTGGGTTGCTTCGCGATGATTTTCCAATGCTTTCCTGTGTGACGAACAAGACTTTCTCGATGCAATCGACATCGCCATCGAGTGATGTAAATTCTCCGGGGCGGTCGGCCACTTCGTCCAAGTGGCGTTTCAGGGCATTATAGAGGGTTTTGCAAATCAAGGTGCTTTTCCCCGATCCGCTGACACCGGTGACCACGGTCATAACGTTGAGCGGGATTTTTGCATCGATGTTCTTCAAGTTGTTTTCGCGGGCTCCTCTGATGGTGATGGATTTGTTCCATCTTCGGCGGCTTGCAGGGATGGGGATAGTCTCTTCGCCTGTTAGGTAGCGCAAGGTGTGGCTTGCCGTTCCCTTTTGCAAATCTTTCAAGTCACCGCTGTAGACAATTTGCCCGCCTTCAGTTCCTGCTCCGGGTCCGATGTCGATGATGTAGTCGGCGGCACGCATGATTTCTTCGTCGTGTTCAACCACAACGACGGTATTGCCCAATTGCTGAAGGCGCCGCAATACGCTAATCAGCCTGTCGGTGTCGCGGCTGTGAAGTCCTATGCTCGGTTCGTCTAATATATAGAGCGACCCGATAAGGCTGCTTCCCAATGACTTTGCAAGATTGATTCTTTGCGCTTCACCGCCTGATAACGTGTTGGCGTTTCTGTTTAGGGTAAGATAGCCTAATCCGACATCGTCCATAACGTTCAGTCTGTTCCTGATTTCCGTAATCAGGCGTCCGGCAATGTGGTCTTCCCGGTCGGAAAGTGCCAGATTGTCGAAAAAGTCGCGTAGCTCGTCCATTGACATCGTGACCAAGTCGGGCAGAGAACGACCACCGATTTTCACATAATCAGCCTCTTTCCTAAGCCTTCGCCCATGGCAGTCGGGACAAACGGTTTTGCCCCTATAGCGAGCCATCATCACTCTGTATTGTATCTTGTATTGGTTGCTTTTTACCATTCTGAAAAAGGCATCGATGCTGACTTGTTCCCCTTCGGGCAGCATCTTTTCAATCTTGTCGCCGTGCCATAGCCAGTCTTTCTCTTCTTGTGTCAGCTGGTAGTAGGGCTTGAACAGTGGAAACCCTCTTTTTCCGTTCCTTTGACAAAAAACGTTTTTCCAGCTGCTCAGCACTTCACCCCGCCAGCACATCACGGCACCGTCATATACGCTCAGCGACTTGTCGGGTATGACCAACGATTCGCTGATGCCGGTTACCATTCCGAAACCTTCGCAGGTGGGACAGGCACCGGCTGGTGAATTGAATGAAAACATGCCGTCGCTGGGCTCCTCAAACCTTATGCCATCGGCTTCAAAGGCTGTAGAAAATTCGTGCAGTTCTTTTGAGGGATAAAAGCGAAGCAGGCATTTTCCGTCGCTTTCGTAAAAAGCGGTTTCAATCGAATTGGCCAGACGCGAAAGACTGTCCTTCTCATTGCTTACACTGAGTCTGTCGATGAGCAGGAAAGGCTTTTCTTCCGGGTGTACCGGCTGCTTCAGATAATCTTCGATGCGCACTGCCTCGCCATTGACATCTATGCGGCTGTAACCTTGTTTCAACTCTATTTCGAGCTGCCCACTGAGATTGCGGCCTGAAGGAATTTGCAAAGGACATATTACAGTAAAGCGTGTCCCCACGGGATATTTTCCTGCAAAGTTCATGACATCCTCGATGGTGTCGTGTCTCACTTCCTTGCCGCTGACGGGCGAAAAAGTCTTTCCTATGCGCGAATAGAGCATGCGCAGGTAATCGTAAATTTCCGTACTTGTGCCAACTGTAGAGCGCGGATTTCTTACATTGGTCTTTTGCTCGATGGCAATGGCAGGCGGTATTCCGGTTATGTAATCGCATTCAGGTTTTTTCATGCGACTCAGAAACTGTCGGGCATAAGCCGACAGACTTTCAACATAACGGCGCTGCCCTTCGGCATAAAGCGTGTCGAATGCCAAAGACGACTTGCCCGATCCGCTCACTCCCGTAACAACTATAAATCGGTCGCGGGGAATGCATACATCTATGTTTTTCAGATTGTTTACTCTGACACGTTTTGCGAAGATGCAAGATTGCTGTTCGTTTTGCGATGATACCGTTGTATTCTTGCTCGTTGCCATTTTTGTGTACCTTATTTGAAACTCTGCCTTTAAAGCCCGCAAAGTTAAAAATATCTTCGTAACTTTGGCGTGAAAATATGATTATACTTTGATTGTTACGATGAGAAAGACCTTATTGTTCCTATTAATTTCCTTCGCGTTTCGTTTGTCAGTTGTCGGTCAGGCTTTGCCCGAACCGAAAAGAGAGTTTCGCGGCAGTTGGATTCAGTGTGTAAACGGCCAGTTCCAAGGATTGTCACCCGAAGCAATGCGCAAAAAGCTTACGCAGCATTTGGATGCATTGCAACAAGTGCATTGCAATGCCGTGATATTTCAGGTACGTGCAGAAGGCGATGCCCTTTACGCCAGCCAATATGAACCGTGGAGCCGCTATCTGAGCGGGCAACAAGGACGCGCGCCCCAACCCTATTGGGACCCATTGCAATGGATGGTGGAGCAGTGCCATTCCCGTGGCATGGAATTGCATGCATGGATTAACCCCTATCGTGCAAAGACTGCCGGCACCAAGGAGCTGTCGACAATACATCCCTACATATTGCATCCCGAACGCTTCATGAAATATGGCGACCTGTTGCTGTTCAATCCCGGGCTGAAAGAAAACAGACAATGGATTTGTGCCATTGCCAAAGATATCGTGACACGCTATGATGTGGACGGTTTTCACATGGACGATTACTTCTATCCGTATCCGCAGGCCGGTCTCACCATTCCCGACGAAGAGACTTTCTTGGCCAACAACAGAGGTTTCAAGAATATTGCAGATTGGCGGCGCGACAATGTGAATCTGCTGGTTAGCGAACTGCATGCGACGATACGCTCCGTCAAACCGTGGGTGAAGTTTGGCATTTCGCCTTTCGGCATTTATCACAACGAAAAAGCGGGCAGTAATATCTCCGGCAGCAAAACACGTGGTCTTCAAAACTACGATGACCTTTATGCCGATGTGCTGGAGTGGGTAAATAAAGGATGGATAGACTATTGCATGCCGCAAATATATTGGCAAATCGGGCACCCGACGGCCGACTATGAAACCTTGATATGCTGGTGGTCGGCCAATGCGTCCAACCGTCCTCTCATTATAGGGCAAGATGTAGACCGTACAGTGAAATTTACCGATCCGCACGATAAGACAGTCAATCAATTGCCGGCAAAGATGAAACTGCAACGCACTTTGCCCGGTGTCGCCGGCAGTTGCCTTTGGTATTCGGCAGCCATTGCCGAAAATCATGGCAATTATGCCACGGCTTTGGCACAGATGTATCATACCCATCCGGCCTTACAGCCGTTGATGCCCTTTATCGACAGCAAGGCTCCCAAGAAAGTCCGTGGCTTGAAAGACATCTGGACACCCGACGGCTTGATGCTCGTCTGGCTTGAGCCGAAAGCACACACCGAGATGGACAAGGCCCATCAATATGTGGTTTATCGTTTTGGTCCCGGTGAGCGTAAAAATCTTGATGACGCATCGCACATCGTTTGCATCACCGACAAAACATTCTTGAAACTGCCCTATACCGACGGTAAGACAAAATACCGGTATGTCGTTACTGTCCTTGACCGGACGCAAAACGAGTCAAAGGCCAAATCCGAGTCTGTGAAACTCTGAATGAACCTCTGTGAAGAACTATGAATGTAAAGTTGTTCCAATCTTAAAGCAGAATCAAAGAAACGTCATAATATATAGCTTTTTCAGAGAGTCTCATTTCAGAGGCACACGCCTGATTAGATTTGCTTCTCAATCCATGCCATCAGCAGTGCTACGATAAAATGTTGTTCTTCGTCTGTCAACTGCTTTCCTGCCGGTATATGATGCCACTTGAAGAGGCATTTCCGGCAGCAACAACCTGTGGCATGTTGGGCCAAAAATATGGGATGACCTTTCATGGGTGTTTGTTTTCCATCATTGGGAATCACGGCCGGTGCCAGCCGCTTGGCCACGAATTCTTCTGCGTGCGTGCGGATGGTTGCCAGTCCTTTCTTTGAAATGTAGTCTTTATCTTTTTCCGTAAGATGAAATTTGCTGCGGAAATCAGATTTTGAAAGCCGTTCGAAGATGCCTGAAAAGTCGTATTTTTTGTTATTCCATTCTGCCATATTTCATTTCTTCTCCTTTCTTGTCATACTGCTTGCGTTTTCCTGTTGGCGGTTCGGTAAGAGATATTCGTACAACGGCTGTGTGTGACAATGAACGGGCGATGTTTTCTTCAAAGGCTTCCATGTGTTGTGGCAGAAAGCGTTGGCATATCAGTCGAAGCCCATGAATCTTTTCTTCATCGTTGGTTACAATCTCTGCTTTTCCGAATGCAACGGCCGATGCGTACTGCAGTGTGAAACTTCCGTCTTTGGGTCCGACGGTGGGTGTGCAGCGTGTTACGGCAGAAAGGCAGACTTCCGGATGTATTTTGATGGCCTCCAGCTTCTTGCCTTCCAAAGCGCCATGGAAATACCAATCCACATCATTGCCGGATGCCAGCGACAAAGGCAGGCCGTATGCCTTATCCTCGGCATCTACAAAACTAACGGTTATGTAAGGTGCCTTGTGCATCACTTCCAATGCCCATTGGCTATCCATTGCTCTTGACTTTTTTCTCATCGTTATCCAATCATTTTGTTTAATTGCTTGTCCGTGGCTTCGGGCAAGATTATCTTTAGATGTTCAAAGATCCTTTGATAAGATTCTTCAGGAGCTCGCCGGCATTGACAGACTTCTTTGCCATAGAGCTCTTCGGGTGTGTTGAGCAACGACCATCCCCAACCATACTCGCGATTTTGCTTGTCGCGAGGGTAGATGAAATCCTCGGTCACAATGTAAGTCGCCATTTCTAACCGAGTGATGTAAGTGTCAAACTTACTCCGCATACCCTTGCCGTTGAATCCACAGGCTGCCCGCAGTTTTCTTGTCGTGAGGCTGCCCGATGATTGAAGCATGCTCAAAATGGTTCCTTCGATTGACTCTTCGTTTGGACGAGGATGTCTGTTCCTTCTGTAGTTGCAGAAGTCCGGCCACCATTCCTGGGAGATGAATCCTGCTTTCTTATTGAAAAACTTTCCGTACATGCAGGGCAGTCCGGTTACGATCTCACCTTTCCATTTCCATAGAGGCCAGTCCCAACCGCCTTCGGGGAAGGCTACATATCGGCAGTCTTTGTCTACGATGTCTTCGGCACAGAAACCGGCTATGCCGCTATCGAGAAGTGGAAGGAACCCTATCTCTCGGATAAGTTCCATCATCCCTGTGGCCGAATATATTTCAGGAAACGTCATATCCGTTAGTGTATTTAAAAATCTTGACCATATCTTTGTCTCCACCCACAAGCCGGCTGCATTTGTTGAGAATGCCTGTGTCGGTAAAGCCACATTTTTCCAAGACTCTCCCCGATGCGGGATTGCCTGTGAAATGGTCTGCCCAGATTTCTGTGAAATGCTTTACATGAACACAATAATCAAGCATCAGCCTCAGTGCTTCGGTGCAAATGCCCTTGTTCCAAAATGGCTTTCCAAGCCAGTAGCCCACTTCGCAGTCGTTTTCCCCGATCCGTATATTGCTGGATTCATGTGTATAATAGCCTATGCATCCGATGGGCTCACATGTTTCTTTCAAGACAATCGCCCAAGTCGTGTCGTTGTCGAAGACGGTTCTGATAACGTTCAAACTGTCTTTAACCGATTTATGCACCGGCCATCCCGCACGAGGTCCCACATCAGGGCCAGAGGCATATTTAAAGAGGGCTCCGGCATCAGTCTCCTGCCACCTGCGAAGCACAATTCTTTCTGTCTCCATTATTTTAAAGCCTTGCCTTCTGAAAAAGCCCGGCCTACTTTGTTGCCCAATTGAATATAACCGTTGTGAACTGGGTCGAAAACGATCAGTTCCATCTTTTCGATGTCCGGATTACCGTCTTCTGCCAGATATTTTTCATCAACAAGGATATTGACAATTTCAGCTATGAGATAATAGCCGCTTTCACTCTCGTTGTATTTTTCCTTGATGCGGCATTCCAAGGTCATGGGAAAATCGGTAAACACGGGAGCATCAACCATTGTGGCTTTCTCGATGTTCCATCCCGTTTTGTCCAGTTTATTCGGATTGGTTTTGGCCGATACGATGCCAACGAAGTCGCAAGCAACCATGGTCTTCCTAGTAGCAAAGGCTACGGTAAATTCGCCATTGCGTTTCAAGTTGTCCGTTGTGGCATGTTTCCCCATTGAGATAAAGATTTCCTTCATATCCCACTGGCCGCCCCAAGCGGCGTTCATGGCATTGGCAACTCCTTCTTCATTATATGTGCCGATAATTAGCACAGGTTGTGGTGATACCCACGGTTTTGGTGAAAAATTTTTCATGTTCTGTCTTTTGGATTCTATTGACCGTAATCTGCAGATGCAAAGATACTGAATAAGTTTGAGAAATATTGCAACTTAATACTTAATAAGGTGCATTTACCGAATCCCGGCTGGATTTTGCAAAAGAAAACTTGAAAATTGCAGAACCAAGTCTTGATTTTTAATAACCAGGACTTGATTATAGGTAACCAAGTCTTGGTCGGTAAAAACCAAGTCTTGATTTTGCAAAATACGGCTGCAATATTGTAATAAGTGGCGGCTTAATGCGAATTGTCACGAGTGATTCTGTAATTGAAGGCACAAAGCCCGTAGTTCGAAACGTCTGAACTGCGGGCTTTGGCATTATAAGAAATGGAGCGGGCGGCTTTCGAGCCGTTTCTCCCGTTTTAGTTGAAATGGCTCAAGCGGCTGATGAATTTTCCCAAGATGTCGAATTCGATGTTGACGCGTGTTCCCACGCGGATGGCGTGGAAGTTGGTGTGTTGGTAGGTGAATGGAATGATGTTTACCTGAAAGGAATTGTCGGTGGGGTTGCATACGGTGAGGCTCACGCCGTTGACGGTGACTGATCCTTTGTCAACGGTGAAGTATCCTTTGCGTGCCATTTCCCTGTTGAGAGGATATTCGAAAGTGTAGGTGTAGCTTCCTTCGGCATCCTCGACAGCGGTGCATATGGCGGTTTCGTCGACGTGACCTTGCACGATATGTCCGTCCAGACGTTCTCCCAATGGCATGGCTCTTTCAAGGTTTACCTTGTCTCCCACTTGGAGTTGCCCCAGGTTGGAACGGTCTAAGGTCTCTTTCATAGCCGTTGTTACATAGGAGTCGCCCATAGTTTTTACAACGGTGAGACACACCCCGTTGTGGGCGAGGCTTTGTGCGGGTTTGAGTTCCTGGCCGAAAGGGCAATGGAGCGTAAGGTTGACATTCTCTTGTTCTTTTTCGATGGCCGTGACGGTGGCCATTCCTTCTATGATTCCTGAAAACATGGCATGGTGTTTTTTTGTTTCTGTTGTGAGATGACTGCAAAGTTACGAAAATCATGGCGCTTTTTTGTGCTTCCGGCTTTTCGGAAACAAGGGCATGTAGATTGATTTTGACGCTTAAAGGGCAAAAAAAGATGGGAGTAGATTTGCGGACGACGGTTTTTTTGTACTTTTGGATTCTGAATTTTCAATTTAAGCGATTATGGAAGCAAACAGTCAGACTGTGGCTCGTATCAATGAGGCGGTAGACGGTATATTGAAGATGTATCCGACGGGCAAAGATGCCGGAGACTATGTAATGACGGATTTGTGTTTTCAGGTGAAACCGGACACGGGCGAGTTGTGTGTGCTTAATGATGACGACGAGGTTGTTTCGTCGGTAATCGTGGATGATTGGATTGACAATCATGATGATGGTTTTGAGGACTCGGTGGCTGCAGTTTTGCGGGAGGTACTGACAAGCCGGAAGCAAGAAATCGAATCCTTGCCCTTGCTGAAACCATATTCATTCTTTATGGTCGATGCCGACAGGGAAACCGTCACTGAGCTTTATCTTGTCGACGACAATTCCATTGTGGTAGGCAGCGGCGAGCTGATGGAAGGGCTCGACAAGGATTTGGACGCTTTCATGGAAAGGCTGCTGCCCGACGAATAAATTCTGCTCTTTTGTTTAAGGATTCTGTGACATGAATCCGTTCTTGTCTGTGCATCCGTTGATGGATATGCGGGCATTTGGATTATTGTTGTGTATGGGTTTGTCGGCTGCATAGTTCATCATGCGGCAACCGGTGAGCGCCACGGTGAGCGGCTTGTCGCCCCGAATGGTGAGGAAGTCGTGTGAGGCTCCTGCGTTGGAGAGTGCCCCATTGCTGCCCGAGAAGGCTTCGACATTGGTGATAGAGACATGTCCGGTCCCTTCGATAAGAAAAGGATGGATGTTTTCAAGCGATTCGCCGGTATTGGCGATGATAGAGCCTTGTGCAATCATCCAATTGCGGTTTCGGTTGTTGCCGCCATCCTTATAGATGCCGATGCATACGCAATCAAGGTTGAAATTGGTGAGTTGCCCGTAGGTTTCGCGTCCCAAAAAGATGCCTCCGTAAGTTCCGAAGGTGAAAATGTCCATCATTTGGGCGTTGTCGGTATGTTCGATGCGGTAGGCATAGGTCTTTCGGGAAACAACGGCATCGATGACGGCCTTGTTGAACGAGCGTCCGAACTCGCGCATGTTGGCGGGGTTGACATGACAATGCAGAATGCGCGGAATGTCGTAGCAGCGGTCAATGTCGATGAAGCGTCCGCTCAAGGGGTATCCGTAGCAGTGTTCAAACAGAATTTGTTCGCAGATGGCGTTTCTCCCCCGGAAATCCATGGCCATATATTCGCCGTAAAAGGTGAGGCATGAAAGCGTGACTCCTTCCACGGCTTTTTCTTGCGACATTTGAATGGTGGGTTTATAGGCTATGATGCGTGTGGGGTCGTTGTGGCTTTGATCCGGATACCAGAATTGCAGCCCTTTGAGCTGTGTGGCCGATTCTACGGTGATGAATGCGTTCAGGGTGTCGGTAATAACGAAAAGCGAACCTACCGGATGCTTGCGGTCGGCCGATGAAGTGCCTCTTCCAGTAGGTCCGTGTACACCGATGAGCGACACGTTGCGCCGCAATATGAGGCCGGTTTCCATGGGATAGCCTTTTTCTGCAGGTTCAACGAAGAGGGCGGTGCCGCTTTTGGAAGCTTCGTCGATGGCCCGTTGCAGATTCTTGCGGTTTTGCGATGGCGTATTTTCGGGAGAAACACCGTATTTTCGTATGGAAACGAGAGTCTGTGCGCAGAGAATACTCGGCAGGGCAGCACACAAGGATAGCAGGAAAAGCAGTCTTTTCATCCTTTTATATTTTTGTTTTCGGGTTTTTGTTCTAATTGTTTGGCCTCATTCCAAAGTTCGTCCATTTCGTCCAATGTCATGTCTTTCAAGTTGCGTCCTTGTCGGAGCGTTTTTGATTCAATGTAATTGAAACGGCTGATGAATTTGTTGTTGGCACGTTCCAAAGCATTGTCGGGATTGATGTGGTAGAGACGGGCTGCATTGACGAGGCTGAATAGCACGTCACCAAATTCGGCTTCGGCCGCATCGAGGCGGCTTTTGTCGATTTCAGTTTGAAATTCGTTGATTTCCTCTTTGACCTTGTCCCATACCTGCGATGGTTCTTCCCAGTCGAATCCCACGTGGTGCGCTTTGTCTTGGATGCGATAGGCCTTGATGAGCGAGGGCAGGGCTTCTGGTACTCCTGCAAGTACTGTCTTGTTTCCGTCTTTTTCCTTTTGTTTGATTTGTTCCCAATTGTCGGCCACACGGTCGGCTGTCTCCGCTTGTACAGTTCCATAAATATGCGGATGGCGGAATATGAGTTTTTCGCAAAGCTTGTTGCAAACATCAGCAATGTCGAACGCCCCTTTTTCGCTTCCGAACTTGGCATAGAAACATACATGCATCAGAACGTCGCCCAGTTCTTTGCAAATATTTTTGTCGTCTTTTTTTATGAGTGCGTCACAGAGCTCGTAAGTCTCTTCAATGGTGTTTGCACGTAGGCTCTCGTTGGTTTGTTGGCTGTCCCAGGGGCATTTTTTGCGTAATTCATCAATGATGTCAAGCAAACGCCCGAAAGCTTGCATCTTTTCTTCTTTTGAATGCATTGTAAATAGGGTGTATCTGTGTGGCAAAGGTAATATTTTTTGTCCTAAAGGCTGAAAATGACCGAAAAAAGATTTTTGGTTTCGTTTATCTTCGTCTTTTGGTCGAAGATGAAGTGCCTGTGTGCGCTTGATTTCGGTTAAAAACGCTAACTTTGCATGGTTTTAGTTTTAACGATTCAGATAAAAATTACAGACAGATATGGAATTGGCAAGCAAATACAGTTCGGAAGCGGTGGAAGGAAAATGGTACCAATACTGGTTGGATCATAAGTTGTTCAGCTCGAAGCCTGACGGGCGCAAGCCTTTTACGATTGTGATTCCTCCTCCTAACGTGACGGGTGTACTTCATATGGGGCATATGCTGAACGAGACGATTCAGGATATCCTTGTCCGTCGTGCCCGAATGGACGGTTACAATGCTTGCTGGGTTCCCGGTACCGACCACGCCAGCATTGCCACGGAAGCCAAGGTTGTGAACCGTTTGGCCGGACAAGGCATTAAAAAAGAAGATTTGACCCGCGAGGAGTTTTTGAAGCATGCGTGGGCTTGGACCGAAGAGCATGGCGGCATCATCTTGAAACAATTGCGCAAGCTGGGTGCTTCGTGCGATTGGGACCGTACGGCGTTTACGATGGATGACATCCGTTCCAAGAGTGTCATTCATGTGTTTTGCGATCTCTACCGCAAAGGACTTATATATAGAGGCGTGCGTATGGTCAATTGGGATCCGAAGGCTCAGACGGCCCTGTCGGATGAAGAAGTGGTTTATAAGGAAGAACACAGCAAACTGTATTATTTGCGCTATTTCGTCGAGGGCGAACCCGGAAAATATGCTGTTGTGGCTACCACACGTCCTGAAACCATTATGGGCGATACGGCGATGTGTATCAACCCTGATGATCCCAAGAACCAGTGGCTGCGTGGTAAAAAGGTAATTGTGCCGTTAGTCAACCGCGTGATTCCTGTAATAGAGGACAGTTATGTGGATATGGAATTTGGCACCGGCTGTCTGAAAGTGACACCGGCTCATGATGTAAACGATTACATGCTGGGCGAAAAGCACAATTTGGCCAGTATAGACATTTTCAACCCTGACGGAACTATTTCGGAAGCAGCCGGCATTTATGTGGGAATGGATCGTTTTGCCGTTCGCGAGCAGATAGAAAAAGATTTGCAAGCGGCCGGACTGATGGAAAAGGTGGAGGCGTATACGAATAATGTAGGTTTTTCGGAACGCACGGATGTGCCTATCGAGCCGAAGCTTTCTATGCAATGGTTTCTTAAGATGAAGCATTTTGCAGATTTGGCTCTTCCACCCGTTATGAATGACGAAATTCGCTTCTATCCGGCCAAATATAAAAATACGTATCGTCATTGGCTGGAGAATGTCAAGGATTGGTGCATCAGCCGCCAATTGTGGTGGGGACATCGCATACCTGCATATTATTTGCCAGAAGGTGGCTTTGTTGTTGCCGAAACACCCGAGGAGGCCTTGCGCATGGCCATTGAAAAGACCGGCAATGCCGATTTGAAGTTTGACGACTTGAGACAGGATGAAGATGCTCTTGACACCTGGTTCTCCTCTTGGTTGTGGCCGATTTCATTGTTTGATGGCATTATGCATCCCGGAAACGAAGAAATCAAATACTATTATCCCACATCCGATCTTGTGACCGGTCCTGACATTATATTTTTCTGGGTAGCCCGTATGATAATGGCCGGGTATGAGTACACGGGGAAAATGCCTTTCCGCAATGTTTATTTTACGGGTATCGTGCGCGACAATCAAGGACGCAAAATGTCAAAGCAGTTGGGTAATTCGCCAGATCCTTTGCTGCTGATTCAAAAATACGGTGCTGATGGTGTGCGCATGGGCATGTTGCTTTGTGCCCCTGCCGGCAACGATATCTTGTTTGACGAATCATTGTGCGAACAAGGCCGTAACTTCTGTAATAAGATATGGAATGCATTCCGCCTTGTCAAAGGCTGGCAGACGGCTGATGAGGAGCAGCCGGCCACGGCACGATTGGCCATTGCCTGGTTTGAAGCCTTGTTAGACGAGACTTCGGCCGAAATGAAAGACCTTTATGCAAAATATCGTTTGAATGAGGCCTTGATGCTTGTGTTCCGCTTGTTCCGCGATGAGTTTTCGGGATGGTTCCTTGAAATGGTGAAGCCCTCGTATGGATTTCCTATCGACAAGCAGACTTTTGAGGTCGTGTTGCGCTTCTTTGAAAAACTGTTGCAGCTGCTTCATCCGTTCATGCCTTTCATAACCGAAGAGCTTTGGCAACATCTATATGAGCGCAAGGATGGTGAAAGCATCATGGTCAGCATTCTTGACATTGCACCGGTATCTAACGAAGGGAAGCAAAGAGTGAAGGAAATGGAAGTGGTGAAGGATGTGATTACGAATATCCGCAGCATCCGTGCCGAAAAGAACATTTCGCCCAAGAAAGCCATGCAGTTGGAAGTGACAGGCGCAAATCCTGTTGCCGCCTATGACTCGGTAATTATGAAAATGGCCAATGTCGAGAGTGTCTGTGAAGTGGTTTCAAAGAACGAAGGAGCTGCAGCGTTTATGGTCGGAACTACAGAATATGCCGTTCCGCTTGGCGATTTGATAGACGTGTCTGCCGAAATCGAAAAAGCCGAATCTGAGCTGAAACACCTTGAAGGTTTTCTTGCAGGTGTCATAAAGAAACTGTCGAATGAAAAGTTTGTGGCTCATGCTCCCGAACAGGTGGTGGCTCTTGAAAGAAAAAAGAAAAGCGATGCCGAAAGCAAGATGGCAACGCTTAAGGAAACGCTTGCTGTTTTGAGAAAAAAGCAAAATTAGTCACAACGGACGGCCTTAATCACTTTGTCTATGTTTTTGAGACATAGACAAATGTTTTTTACTTCATCTGTATTGTGCACGCGTACTGTGAGCTTTGCTTCAAAAATGCCGTTGTTGCCAGCAATGTTGAGTGATACAACATTTACGTGTTCTTGCTTGTAAAGTGATTCGGCAATTTTAAGCAGCATGCCATTTTCGTCTATTCCGCTAATGCTGATGGTTGTCTCGAAGAGAGGTGTATGTACATCCCAATTGAGCGCTATGATGTTGTTCCCAAAATTGCTTTTTAGTTTCATCGCTTTTTTGCAATTGCGCTTATGAATGTATAGCTTGTTTTCTTCCTGGTCAATGAATCCTAAGGAGTCATCACCCGGAATCGGGTGACAGCAAGATGCTATTTTGCAAAAATGCATGTTCGAATCAGTGAGCGTCAGTACTTTTTTGCGGTCAATGCTGTTGATAAAGTCTGTGTTTCCGTCAAGATTTTGTTCCTCTTTTTTCTGATTGATGAACGGAAGGAACTTGCGCCATCCCGAAGCATGATGCTTGCCTTGCAGGTAGTCAATATCATTGTCAGTTAGGAGGAATTTTTTTTGTCCGATGGCTTGCAAGAAACTTTCTTTGCTTTCAAAACGGTGGAGCTGGCGCAGCTTGTTAATATTGTCAGGGTTTATTTCGAGGTTTTTCTTCTCGAAATATTCCTGCATGATTTTTAGCCCTTCGTGCTCTGTCTCGCGGTTCATTTTGCGCAGGCATGTCTGTATTTTGCTTTTAGCCTTAGCCGTGGTAACATATTTGAGCCATTCGCTTTTTACCTGTTGGTTGCGCGATGTAAGTATTTCAACTTGGTCACCGCTTTTGAGGTGGTGCATCAACGGAACAAGCTTGTGATTGACCTTGGCACCGATGCAATGAGTGCCTAAGAACGAGTGGATGCTGAACGCAAAGTCAAGAGCAGTTGCATTGGCCGGCATGGATTTGATTTCTCCTTTCGGGGTGAATACGATGATCTCAGAAGCAAAAAGGTTGAGTTTTATCGTGTCGAGCAAATCAAGCGTGTCGGGTTGTGGGTCATCAAGTATTTCTTTGATGGTATGAAGCCATCCGTCCATTTTGTCATCTTCATCCTGGTTCTTCCCATCGCGGGATTTGTATTTCCAATGTGCTGCAACACCCTGCTCATCGATGTCGTCCATGCGTTGCGAGCGTATTTGTACTTCAATCCATTCTCCTTCATTGCTCATCAGTGTTACATGCAAAGCCTGATATCCGTTTGCTTTGGGGTGGCTTACCCAGTCGCGGAAGCGGTCGGGGTGTGATTTGTATATTTGCGTGAGAGCAACGTAGATGTTGAAGCAATCATTGATTTCCTCTTTGGGATTGTGTGGGGTGAAGATGATGCGTATGGCAAGTATGTCAAATATCTCATCGAATGTGACATGCTTGTTTTGCATTTTTGTCCAAATGGAATAGGGACTTTTGATTCGTGAAACGATTTGATAGTCTATAGGCATCTTGTCGAGAGCCTCACGGATGGGTGGGGTGAATTTCTTGAAGATGTCGTCGCGTTCGGCCTGGGTAGAAGCCAATTGCTCTGTTATGGATTGGTAATCTTCGGGATGTTCGTATTTGAAACTGAGATTTTCCAGTTCGGTTTTTATTTTGTTCAATCCGAGGCGGTCGGCCAAAGGTGCATAAATATAAAGAGTCTCGCCGGCAATCTTGTATTGCTTGCTGGGCAGCATGCTCGAAAGAGTGCGCATGTTGTGCAAACGGTCTGCAATTTTTATGAGAATGACACGAATGTCATCGCTCATGGTTAGCAGTAGCTTTTTGAATGTTTCTGCTTGTAATGAGGCGCGGTCACCGAAAATGCCACCAGATATTTTAGTGAGGCCTTCAACAATGTTGGCAATCTTTTCGCCAAAGAGATTGCGGATGTCTTCGTAGGTATAGTCTGTGTCTTCTTCCACATCGTGCAAGAGGGCGGCACATATGGATGTCGAACCCAAGCCTATTTCTCCGCAGGCTATTTGAGCCACTGCGATGGGATGCAGGATGTAAGGTTCACCAGAGCGGCGGCGTACTCCTTTGTGTGCTTGTTTGGCAAAGTTGAATGCGCGAGTAATAATGTCGACCTTCTTGCGGTGATTTGAAGCCAGATAGGTATCCAACAATTTCCGGAAGGCATCATAAATCATTTTTTCCTCACGCTCTTCTTGCTCCCGAGGTGTTTCGGCCGGTATTTTCTCGTCTGCCATTTCTTTCTTGTCGGTTTTATTATCTTACTCTGATCTTTTTCCCAGCACGGATGTTGCTTCCCTTGATGCCGTTGAGTCGTCTGAGCTTGGCAACGGTGGTGTTGTTTCTCTCGGCTATTTCGGATAGAGTTTGCCCACTTCGTACAGTTACAGTTCTTGTTCGGCTGCGCCGTGAACTGCGCGATGAACGTATTTTTTTAGTTTTGTTGTCCGAAATGGATATGTTGCTTTCAGCCTTGACGGCAATATCATCTTTTGTGTCTTTATAGATAGAATCTTGCAGGTCAATGAAGGCAAGTATGTTTTTTTGTGGCATCCGCAATGTACACTGCATCTTGTAACCGGGGATAAGCGAAGTGGAATATTGCGGATTCAAAGCCCGCAGCTCATTGATATCAATGTTGCATAGGTTGGCAATCTTTTCCATCTTGACGTCTTTGTTCACAATGATTGTATCCGTGTTAGTCGACATGCTTACGTGCATCGGCAGAATGTTGTGGTCTGTATAGTAGTTCATCACGTAGTTGGCAGCAATGAATGCAGGGACATATCCACGTGTTTCGCGTGGCAGGTATGGATAGATTTTCCAGTAGTCGTGTTCTCCGCCGGCCCGATGTATGGCTTTTACGATATTGTTTGGTCCACAGTTGTATGCTGCGATAACCAATGTCCAGTCATTGAAAATGTCATACAAATCTTTCAGATATTTGGCGGCCGCATATGAAGCTTTGATAGGATCGCATCGCTCGTCTACGAGACTGTTTATTTCCAATCCATAGCGCTTTCCGGTTGCCGGCATAAATTGCCACAGGCCTGTCGCGCCTACACGACTTCTGGCTCGAGGGTTAAAGGCTGATTCGATGACCGGCAGGTATTTCAGTTCAAGAGGTATTTGGTGGAGCATCAGGGCATCCTCGAAGATGGGTACATAGAAATTATAGGCTCCCAACATGTAGGATACGGAGTGGCGAAGTCTTCCTGTATATTGGTCAATGTATTTTTGCACAATGTCGTTGTATGTCATGTCCATGACAGTCGGAATCCTTTTCAGGCGATCCATGTAGACGGCATTTTCAAAATAGGGATTGATGTCTGCTAATTGTGAGAGAGTATCAATTTGATAAAACTTGCTCATGTTCCAAGCAGCAATGAGCGAGTCTGTGTTTTCCAACATACCCTCTGGCAGGTTCAGATCTTCATTGCTGTCTTGCTGCGCCAAGGCTACTGGACAAGACATTACGAGTAAAATGATAAATAGTCTAAAGCTCTTCATATTTTTTATTTGTGTGTTTTGAAAGAGAAACTGCATTGCACTCCAACAGCTTGCATGTTGTTTCCCAAGTGTCTGTCCTGTTGGAATACGGCCGGCCCTACTTTCATTGACAAGTCTTTGCTGATATCGAAAGTCGATAGTTGCGCATCTACATAGGCATCGATGACGGAAATGAGATAGACACCTATAAAAGCAAAAATACTCAAATCACGGTAACGACGGTAGAAGTCTTTCTTGTGTTTGAATATATTCTTGAACTGCTCTTCCTTTCCTGTTATGTCATATCCCAGAGGTAGCATTTTCAGGTAGCTGGCCGTATTCGGATCATCATCCATGATATCGATGTAGGCTTGAGAATAGTCTTTGTACATCTGCTGGTTCCATAGTAGAGCGTATGTGCAACCGATAAATCCGCCATAGATGATGGGAAGTTTCCAGTACTTTTTATTGTAGATCTGTCCGGCTCCCGGAATAACTAACGACAGCCATAGTGCCCGCTTGGGGTCCGGAACGAACCGCGTGTCTTTTTTGTGTGTATGACTACCTGCCGCATTGATGATACTGTCTGTATAGAGCATGCCGACTTGCATGGTGCTGTCATTGGCAACATGTAAAGTGTCGGTTGCTTCTTGAGCGTGCAAGGGACAGGACGCAAGGATAATTTCTGCAAGAAGAATGACTACTGTAAGAATAAGTGCATTCTTCGTTTTCATTCCTTTATTTTATCGAATAAACTCATGAGCCTTTCCAGGTCTTCCTGCGAGTTAAAAGGTATGCTGATTTTGCCTTTTCCTTTCGGCGTACATGTCATTTGCACTTTTGAATGAAAGATTCCCGACAAGTGCTCCTTGAATGTTGCAAATGCTTCTGATGCTTGTTTGGAGGCTTTTAGCGTGCGCTTTCCGCTTACGATGCTTTCACCGTTGTTGAGGGCTTGAACCATTTCTTCCACTTTGCGCACCGAATATCCGTTCTTCTCGATTTCCTTGAACAGTTTCAGTTGAGACGATGGACTTTGCAAACCCAGCAATGCCCGTGCGTGACCTTGGTCTATGCTTTTGTTGCGTAAGGCCATTTGTACTTCAGCCGGCAATTTTAGTAAACGCAGATAATTGGCAACGGTTGTCCTCCTTTTTCCGACTTTTTCTGACAGTTGTTCTTGCGTCAGGTGGTATTGTTCTATCAGGTTGTTGTAGGCCAGCGCAATTTCTATGGCATTCAGATCTTCTCTCTGGATGTTTTCGACAAGTGCCATCTGCATCATCTTCTCGTCGCTCGCGGTCCTGACATAGGCCGGTATCGATTTGAGCCCGGCTAATTGGGACGCGCGCCATCTGCGTTCACCGGCGATAATCTGATAAGAGCCATTGTCCATTTGACGTAGTGTGATGGGCTGTATGATTCCTATCTGGCGGATAGAATCTGCAAGCTCTTCCAATGCAGTTTCATCGATTTCTCTCCGTGGTTGGTTGGGATTGGCTGTAATACGGTCAATGGATATTTCATTGATTGACGAAGAACCTTGTGTGGTCACTTCTTCGTTGGAAATAAGAGCATCCAATCCTTTGCCAAGGGCTTGGTATTTTTTGTGTATGGCCATTATTTTTCGTTCTTCTTGATGATTTCTTTGGCAAGAGCCAAATGATTGACTGCTCCCTTTGATTCGGCATCATACAGAATTACAGGCATGCCGTGGCTTGGTGCTTCACTGAGTTTTACATTACGCATTATGACTGTTTTGAACACCAGTTCCTGAAAATGGCGCTTTACTTCGTCATAAATCTGATTGGCCAGCCTTAGGCGGCTGTCAAACATGGTCAGGAGGAATCCTTCTATTTGCAAATCCGGATTGAGCCGCTTTTTAATGATTCTGATGGTATTTAGCAACTTGCTGATTCCTTCGAGGGCAAAATATTCGCATTGTACGGGTATTATTACAGAGTCGGCCGCAGTCAGAGCATTCACGGTGATAAGTCCCAATGATGGTGAACAGTCTATCAGGATATAGTCGTATTCGTCTTTCAAGGGGGCAATGATGCGTTGCATCACCTTTTCTCTGTTTTCCAGGTTCAGCATTTCTATCTCGGCTCCTACCAAATTGATATTCGAAGGTATAATGTCCATTCCATCAATGTCTGTGGTGTAGATGGCTTCATGAGGGTCGATACCGTTGATGATGCACTCATATATAGATGTATCGATATCATTGAAATCCACTCCGATGCCTGAGGATGAATTGGCTTGCGGGTCAGCGTCGATTAAAAGTACTTTCTTCTCCAACGTTGCCAAAGACGCTGCAAGGTTGATTGATGTTGTCGTCTTGCCTACACCGCCTTTTTGGTTGGCCAAAGCTATGATTTTACCCATATCCTTAGTAAGTATAAATATTGCGTTGCAAAGATAGTGGAAAATCAGGTGAAGACAAAATCTTCTCTTCTTTTTTGTGCTTACAAAGCTTTAAAGTCCTTAACCTATGGCTTTTGACATGCATCGCATGCTTTGGCCGGTTTACTTCTTAGCTATAATTCAAAATGCGGAACAGGTGTATGAAAGTTCCTGTTTCCGCATTTTGGATGATTGGGTATGTTCAGTCGGTTTGTGCGCTGATTTCGTATGTGCCGGCTTCCACTTGGCTGACGCTTCCTCCAAGATTTACTGTTGCCCGGGTGCCTTGAGGTACTGTCAGGTTCAGTTTGGTGGTGTTTCCTTCTTTTTTTAGGTGTACGCGGATAAATCCGTATTTTGTTTCCACATTGGTTGATATGTCGGTTAGTCCAGCCATTTCCGGGCGTATTTCGAACGTCTCGAATCCGCGTGAGGTGGGACGTATCCCGCATACTTCCTGTGCCAGGATGGTTGTCATGCCACTTGACCATCCGTGGTTGACGCTTGCCGTGATCTGCCAGAATTCAAACAGGGTGGTCTTGTCTTTATATTTGAGCATTTGCGAGTATCTTTCCTTGGCCCGTTCGAGGGCAAATTTTCCTTCTCCCATTTGGAACAGGGCCAGTTGCACATATAGCTCGATGAAAGGGCTGGCATAGCGCGACTTGTCGAATACTTTCATCAAAGCCGGATATTTGTCCTTGTCTACGAATCCGCACAATACGGCCAAAGCCTGTGCGCGGTCGTCCGGTTCTTTTTCCTTGTAGCTTGCCGAGCGGTAGTGGTCGCCTTTCCAGAAGCGTTTGTTGAAGTTCTGTTCCATTTTCTTCATCATTTGGTCTATTTGGGCTACATCGGCAGTTTTTTGCAGTTCTTCGGCAAATTCTTTTTCGCCTTTCAGAGCCAAATAGTACCATTCGGCAGTGATGAGTTCCAGATCTATGTGGTCTCCCCAATCGGCAAAGGCCCATTCACCTTTGCGTGTTTCGGCAAATCCGTCACCGTCGACTTTCCACACATCGTGCAGGTATTTGTGCACGCGGTCATAGACTGGTGCCACAAAACTGTAGTCTCCGCTGTAGAAGGCTTGGGCGCGAAATCCGTACCACCCCACCGACATTAGCATTTGGCAGGGTAGTTCTTGGTTCCAATTGCCGGTTGGTATGGGTGAGAAGAATGTCCCGTTTTCGCGCTGCCAGTTGACAAGTTCGTAAATGCCTTTGTCAACCAGTTTCCATGACGATGGCGAAAAAACGTAGAAGCTTTGTTGTATGTCGTTGGTCACATCGCCCCACCATTGAGAGCGTTCACGGTCAGGACAGTCGAAATAAGTGTCGCGCATGTTTACGTACATGGTGCGCACGGAGCGTTTCCACAGTTCATTGAAAAATTCGTCATTGCATTTGAAATCGCTTGTAAATTCGGTGTCGTAGCCCGATTCGCGGTATTTTACGCTGATGACTTTTGTTCCTTTCGGTATCTTATAATATACCAAATCACCGTTTATCCACCCGAGGCTTTCATATTCCTGTATGCCGTTGCGGGTTATGTAGGCGGCTCTGATGCACGATTCTCCTCCTACT
>ERZ808252.811-NODE-811-length-27025-cov-4.979051_pt1 | contig 27025 bp, 22 predicted proteins | sample MGYA00521242_ERZ808252 | MGnify/ENA primary metagenome ERZ808252 (study PRJEB31516, sample SAMN03275581) | gut metagenome | biome: mammalia-associated habitat; material: feces | host: Papio cynocephalus | place: Kenya | collected 2012-08-07 ...
CGCTGTAATTCCTGCGTTTCGAGCGCACTCTCGGCGGACTTGAGCTTCATGTCGTACTGCCCGCGATTTATCAGACGCTGTAATTCCTGCGTTTCGAGCGCACTCTCGGCGGACTTGAGCTTCATGTCGTTCTGGCGGTAATTGAGCGAGTTCTTGTAGCCGTCCGGGTCGTACCCGCGAAGCGCGGTTATCGCGAAGTTTTCCGCCGCGCCGTCCGCTTTCCCGTCGTTGGCGTTCGCCAGCCGGTAGTTGTCCACGCCCCACCGATAGACGTCTTTCAGCGAAAGGTATTGCCCGAACTGCGTGCCGTCGTTGCGCAGTCCCTGCACGTAGAATACGGGGCTCGACCCCTTGACGGGCTTGCCGAGCGCCCCGTACGCCTGACGCGCCATGATGCCCGTGATTGCGTAGTCCGCGCCGCGCTTCTGCAATTGCGAATTGATGACCTTCAAGACGGCCGGGTCGACGAAGCCCTTGCGGAAATTGCCGTCGGTCTGCTGGACGCCGCCCTCCGCGAGACGTTTGCCGCGCACGACCTGTCGCGCGTCCGCCTGCCCGATGACGCGCCCCTGCTCGTCGTATTTCCAGCGCGCGTCGCGTCCTTGTTCGTCCTTGCCGCCCCAGACGGAAACGACATTGTCCTGTGCGCCTTCCGCGTTCGATTCCAGCGCGTCGAGCGCCGCGGCGAAGCCGTCGAACACGGAGAGTTTCGCCTTGGCCGTGTTGAGGCGGCTCTCTTCCGCCACGCGTTGCCGTTCTGCCGCGGCTTCCCGGTTCGCCTGCACGGCGGACTTCGTATAGTCGAGCGCCTTGTCTTCCCCGTCGCCGCGCAACGCCGCGATGGCCGCCGCGTAGGCGTCTTCGCCCGCCTTGCGGATTGACGCCATGCCCGCGCCGTCGTCCGCCATGGTATGCTGATACTGCCGCGGGCGCGGTCCGCTTCCATTCGTATAGTACTTGCGGTAGCGCGTGCGGAGTTTGACGTTCCCGCGCCCGTCGTCGAAATACCGACCGGTTGCGAGCAATTCCTCGCGCCGCGCCGCTTCCGCTTTCCGCGCCGCTTCCCGCGCCTGCCGTTGCGCTTCGCGCTCTTTGCGCCGCTCCGTGAAATCCTCGTTCTTCCCGCTCGTGTAATAGACCGGCTTCTGCGTGTAGTCCGCCGCAGGCGTCACTGCGGCCTGCCGGACGGGCTGTTGCGCCGGGGGTGGCGTCGCCTGCTGCGCGGGCTGTTGCGTGGCCGCCGGCTTCTCGTCCTCACCGTTCAGAAGCGCGACCGCGTTGTCGATGTCGTCGTCCGCGAGTTTGTTCACGAGGTCAACCGCATCCTGCACCTTCGAGCCGTCCACGTCGCCGATGCCGTAGTCGACGGGCTTCCCAATCTTCTTTTCGAGACGCTCGTTCTCCTTGGCGAGCCCCGCTTCGTCGCCCTTGTCGACCATCTTCTTGATGTCGTCGTCGAGCATCTGCTCTTTGCGTTGCCACTCCTGCTTCTGCCGGATGAGTTTCTCGCGCTCTTCGGGCGGAAGATTCTCCTCTTCCTGCGTCAGCGTAATTCCGTTCCCCGCGTGAAATGTCATGTCAAAACCTCCTTACCCGCGCTCTGTTGTCGAAGTTGAATGATAGTATTTGCCGTCCCTGTATCCGCGCTCCGTGGTGGTCTGTGGCAGCTTCGCGATTTCGAGGTCGGCGTAATACTTCGCCATTTCCCCCTGCATCGATGCGATGGCCTGTATCGCGCCCTGGATGAGCTTGTTGTTGCTGACTTCCAGGTTGCCGAGACTGACCTCGACGCCACCGATGTTGGCGAATGCGTTGGACTGCGCGTTGGCGAGATTGCCTGCGGTCGCGAACAGGTCGCCCTGCTTGGTGACGATGTCCGCCGCGCTGGCGATGTTCTGCGCCCCCTGCTGTTGGAGTTCCGCGCCCTTCGTGAGCGCGTTCCCGTAAAGCCCCGCGCGGTTCGTAAGCGCGGTGAGCCGGTCCGAAAGCCCGGTTTGCCGCGCCTTCGTCTTCGCCGCGGCGAGTGCGGTCGCGAGCGATGTCGCCATTTGGCTCTGCAACGCGCCGTACGCGCCGCTCGACGCGCTCACGCCCTGCCGCGAAAGATTGCGTTCCGCCTGCCCGAGCGCGTTCTCGTGCGCCTTCTGCGTGTCGGACGCCGCCTGCGAGACGTAGCGGTCGGGCGTGATGTCCAGCGCCGCGTCGCCCGCCAAGCCAATGGCGTTAAGATATTCGCCCGCGAGCCCGCCCACCGACGAATCGCCGTTCAGAATCGCCGTGCCGAGACCGGACGTGTCCAGCCCCATGTTGCGCAATATGTCCGCATAGCCCGTCAGCGAAGACGCCGTGCTGTTCACGTTCCCGATGGCGTTTGTTATGCTGGAAGCCGCCGTGCGCGCGCTGTTGAGGTCTGCGTCCGCGCTCTCGATGTGCCCGATTGTGCGCTCGGACGCCGCATTCGCGCTGTCCAGTCCGCCAGAAATCGTCTTGATGGCGTCCTCGTACGCCTTCTGCGCGTCGGACTTGACCGGCGTTGAGGGCGTCGAAGAACCTGTCGAAGAACCCAGTATGCCGGAAAGTCCGCTGTTGTTCTTCTTGTTGTTGCCCCAGTAGAATTCGCCCGTCAAGCCGTCCGGGGACGTCACACGCGAATTGGCCTGCTCGAGCATGCCGGTCTTTTTGTTGTACCGCCAAATTCCGCCCGACCCGATGACCTTCTGTCCAATGTCGTTGGAGTACGAATAGTCGGGTGCTTGAGATACATAATGGTTGTTTCCGACATATCCCATGGTCTACCTCGCCTTCTTTTTGAGTTCTTCCAGTTCCGCCTGCATCTTCGCGACGGCCGCCGCGAGCGCCTTGTCGTTTTCTCCCAGTCGCATGATACGGTCGCGGACGACCGGGTCGTTGATGTCCGAAAAGGGCACTTGCCCGTTCGGGAGCGTCTTGTTCCGGCTCATACCGCCAACCCCTCCATGCTCGTGCCCACGACGATGGCGTCGATTTCGCTGTCGGCCTCCACCGTAAGCGCGCAAAACTTCTCCGGACGCTTGTGCACGAGCCGCCGCGCGTCCTGGCTCCGTATCTCTATCTCCTTCGTAGCCTTGGGAAGCGCACCCTTGTCGGGCGAAGAGAACATTTCCACTTTCAGCCGCACCGAATAGTCCGTCGCGTCCACGCGCGCCCCGGCGAAATCCAGCGGATGGTTCGAAACGTAGGTCTTCGATTTCCAGCGCAAGGTTTTGAGGACGTCCGAACCCTCCCATTTGTAAATCGCGTTGCGGTCTTCGGCGAATTTGGCGTAGAATGACTGCTGGGCGTCCACCGTGAACGCGTAGGACTGCTCGCGGGAGACGAGCGACGAATCCTCGCCGATGGAATCGCGGTACCAGCCCACGAACATGTAGCCGTTGGCGACGTTCGCGCCAATCGTCACGCGCACGCCCTGCATGATTTCGTCCGTGATGCCGTTGTCGTCCGAGACGCGTTTGTCCGTCGCGCCGCTCATCGTGAGCGAACCGCACCCGCGGCTTCCTTCGCAATAGCCGACCGCTATGCGCACGGGCTTGGGCGTGCCCCAGTACGCCGTCAAAATGCAGTTGAAGCGCGTGGAAATGTCCGTTTCCTGCTCGTCGGAAAACTCGGACGGCTCCGTGAAAGAGCCCTTGTCGAGCATTTGCATCTTCCAGCCCGCGAACGTGCGGCCCGAATTGTCGACCGCTTTCAGGCGCGAACGCTGCACGCCGAGGAAGCGGTAGTAGGCGTACGCGCCCGTTATCGCCGCGCCCGTATAGCCCGCGCCCTTGATGCCGTCGTTGTAGACGCTCTCGTCGACCGTCTCGCCCTTCGTGAGCGAGAGGATACCGAGAATCACGTTGTCCTCGCGCTCGTCTTCGTTCTTCCAGCCGTTGAAGAGCGCGATGTAGGTGTAATCGTCCGCGTTGACTAGCCGCGCGACAAGCGCCAGGTTGTCCGAAACGACGACCGTATCCTCGCTCTCGTATTCGAGCGGATTTTCGAGCGCGGTGTCGGACGCCTTGTACCAGGCTCCGAACGCGCCCTGTGTCGCCTGGACGCGGATGCCGCATTTGCCGCCGAGAACGACCGTAGCCGTCGCCGTCGCCGCGCCCGCGGGGAAGTCTATCGGATTGCCCTCCGCGTCGAACGCCGTCGTGGCGGCGACCGTTCCGGCCGCCGTTTCAGACATGCTGAGCGACAGGGAGAGCGTCGCCGAGAATTTCGCGACAATATCCAGTTTGTCCGTGAGCGCGGGCGCCGTGTAGTCCGCCTCCTGCGAGACGCGCACGCCGTCCGCGTACCAACCGTCGAATCCGTAGCCCTCGCGCGCCTCGGCGTGGAATACGACGACCGTGCCGTAGACAAGCGCCTCCATCGCAAGGTCGTCCACTTCGCGTCCGTCCACCGTGGCATGGACTTTCTCCATGCCAACGCGGCTGGGCTGGTCGACCGTGAGTGTGACAGGACACTTCTTCGTCTCGAACATCGCCGTCGCCGTGAAATCCGCCGTCGGCGAAAGCGTGAGCGTCGCATTCGTCACCGAACTCTGCGGCACGCCGTTGATGACGATGCGCCAGAAACTGAACGTATAGCCTTCTTCCGGCGCGGCGACCAGTGTCACGGAACGCCCGACAAGCCACTTCGGGCCTTCCGAGCCCGCCGCCGCAATGTCCGGTTGCGTGTTCTCCGAAATGGACACCGCGCCCCGGCCGCCGGAAACGGAAATCGTACCTTGGACGAGCGTCTTGTACGCGAATACCGCCTTGGCTTCCTCGGTGTCCGTCATCTTGCACACGAGGTCGCTCGTTTGCTTCGCCCACTTCTCGCCGCGCTTGGCGTACCAGCCGCCGAATTCGGAAAGCTGATTGCCCGTCACCGTGGACTTGTATTCGCTTACGGTCGCCGTGTAGGTGTAGACGACGCCCGCGTAGAGGTCGTCGTGGACTTCTCCTGCGGAGTCCTTCGTGAGATAGACCGTATGCTCGCCGACCGTGCCCGTATCCGCGTTCAGAACGTCCGTGTACGAGACGTCAATCGTGCCGAGGCCGCCGTTCTCCTTTACGGCCGAGAGGGTGCTCCGGCTCTTCGTCTCGAAGAACGCCGTGGCGTAGACCGTCTCGGGCATGGAAGACGTTATCTGGAAGCGGTATTCGCGCTCGATGCTGTCGTCGATGCCGTCGACTTCCCACCGCGCGAAATTGCGGATTGCGGACGGCGTCGCCGTGACGGTAATCCACTGTCCCTCCGTGACGAGGATGTTGTAGAAGGCGTCGACCGGCGTGTCGCCGACTTTCGCGGCGAGATAACCGTAGGCGGGGAGTCCGCCTGGACTGGAGATTATGTTGAGGACATGCTTCGCCGAATGGACTTTCGCGACAAGCGCGACGCTCGCCGTGGTCGTGTTCGTGAACGAATAGGACTTTTTCGCGGACTCGACGAGCGAGCCGTCCTTCTCCCATCCCTCGAACGAATAGGTCGAATCGTCGTTCGGCAAAGCGACGGTCGCCGTATACTTGATCCCGACGTAGCCGATGACTTCCAGCGAATCGCCCGCCGCGCCTGACCATCTGTTGCCGTAGCCGTCGTTCGCCGTGAGCGTCGCCGCGTTCGCGCCGCTTCCCGAAAGCGAGACGACAAACGTGAATTTCGGCTTTTCCGTGAAAAGCGCGATACATTCGATAGTCTCAGGGTGTGCATCCGATACGACGAGCGAACATTCGCTCCCGCTGTAAGTCTTGTCGAGTATCTGCCAGCCGTTCGCGTTGTAGTTGTAGGCGGGAACGAGCTTGAGCCCGATTGTGTCGCCCTCCCGGCACGAGACGGGCTGTGAAATGTCCGCAATCTCCTTCCCGGCGACCGTCAGCGCGGCGGAGCCGTAGGCGGCGTTGAAGGACGGGATGTAGACCTTGTGCAGGACGTTCTTGAACCGCGCCTCGTAGGTACAGTCCGCGTCGGGCACGGTAAGCGTGTATTTCGCGCTCGCCGAGACCTTTACGCCGTCCACGTACCAGCCCGTGAACTTCGTGCTGGACGCGTCGAGGACCGCAGCTTCAATTGTGAGCGTCGTGCCAGGCTGATACCATCCCGTGCTGTCGCTGACAGTGCCAAGCGTCGTGTCGTTGCTCTTCACTGTGACGCGCACCGCCCCACGCCAAACCGCGTACAGGACGACCGTCTCGTTTGCGGCGGACGCCAGATTGGACACGCTCTGTCCGTCCGCGTACGAAGCCGTCTTGGCGTTCGCGTCGAGCGACCAGCCGAGGAAGCGGTATTCGTAGCCGAACGTCACATTCGTCCGCGTGAAGGCGTTCTTCGCGAGGGCTTTCGTCTCGCCGAACTCGAACGACATGTTCGCCATTACCCCGGAGCCGCCGTTGGCCTCGAAACGGACGGTGTAGCTTCCCGTGGCGAAACGCGCATAGAGCGAATGGTTCGCCGCCGTGGCGACGGTTGTCGTTTTGTCTATGCGCGTGCCGTCTTCGAGAAACCAGCCCGCGAACACTTCGCCAAGCACGGAACTCGCCGCGTCCGGCAAATCGCCGTACGGCGCGCCGAACGTCACTTGCTTCGTGGCGTCCGCGACGGTGTGGTTCTCGCCCGGCACGAACGTGACCGTGTAGGTGTTCGCCGTCCAGACGGCGTAGAGATTGACGACGGCGCCCTGCACGCCTGAGAGGTTGCGCACAGTGGCGCCGTCGCCGTAAACCACACTCCCGCCCGCGCTCGTCGCCCAGCCGGCGAACGAGTAGCCTGTGCGGACAAACGCATTGGCGCGGAGATTTCCGTCCGTTCCGTAGGTGAGCGCGGTGTCCGCCATCGTTCCCGCGCCGCCGTTCGGATTGTAGCGTACGGAATAGGTCGACGCCGACCAGTGCGCGTAAATGTCCATGGACGAAGACGGCGTATAGGACGCGCCGCCTTCGCCGACCCAGTTTCCGCCAGACGCCGCCGTGTACCAGCCGAGGAAGTTCTTTCCGGCCGGGACGGTCGGAATCGGAAGGGCGATTGCGCCGGACGAAGCCCATTTGGCGTAGAGCGTCACGGTCGCGCCGTCCGTTTTCGCCAGATTCTTTACGTATGCGCCGTTCGCGTAGGCGACGCCGCCCGCCGCGCTTGTCGCCCAGCCGGAAAAACCGGCGGTGAGCGACTCGATTTTGTCGGACTGCCCGTTTCCGTTGAAGTGGAAGACAACCTGGAAATTGTTGATGAATCCGTTCGTGCGCAAGTTTTGCGCCGCGTCGTAGACGAACGTTTGTGCCTCCATCGAGCCGCCGGTCGCGCCGTTGCCGTCGAAGACGACCGTGTAGTTCGCCGCGCGGTATTGCGCCGTGACGGTGGTCGTATCCGCTGTCACATTGGTGTACGACCCGCTCCATCCCGTGAAGACATAGCCATTCTTCGCCGGTGGTGCAGGCGGCGTGTCGGTTCCGCCCGGTGCGACCTGCCGCGTGGCGATGACGTCGCCCCACTGGCTCTTGTAGACTATTATAGGCCAACGCTTAAAGATATTGAGCATATCTGAAGTATTGGCATAGTATACATTATTTATTGTATAGCTTCGTGGCAGCTCAAAAGTCGATTCGGGATCAAACATTCCTTTGCCATTACACAATACACCACAAAATCTGTATTTATAGCCATTTTTATGTGTAATGTCGTATTCATAGCCGGAATAGTATCTAGAGGTTCGATTTGTCCAATAAATACTTACGTATGACGTCCCTGCCGGAATCTTAAACCAGTGAGTCACGCCAGACGAATCCGTCCACTTGCGCGTATATACAATGTTTGTTTTTTGTATGGTCACAGAATCTGCATCACTGAAATTGCATGCTCGACAACAATATTTTGGACCAAATTCGTCTGTATCGCTACACTCTACATCTGGATATTTGCTAACAGAGAAAACATTGCTGGACTCAGATTCTTCTTTTTTTGTATCATAAAACCAAAAAAAAGAAATGGTATCACCGTATGTCATCGCCATCTCAATCACCCTCCTTTCCGCTGTTCGCGCTCCGCACGAAGAACAGCTCGTCCGCGGCGTCGTCTATGCACAGGCAGGTCGACTGCTCGTCATGCGTCGTCACGGCGTTCTCGCTTTCCAGCAAATCCACGACAAGCCCGCGCCGCGTCTTTGCCGCGTCCGCGAGTGTGAAGAAACAGAAGAGCGCCCCGTCGTGCTGGGCCATCAGGCAGGAGGACGGATTGTACGCCTGCCACTGCTCCTTCGTGAATACCTTCTCCGTCAAATTGTTCACGGTCGTGCCGATTGTCGCGGACGAGGAAATCATCCCGATGCCCGTGTTCGTCGCGTAGCACACCGCGTTCTTGTACAGGCACACGCTCCGCTTCGAGACGCACGCCGCCGGACCCGCGAGCATGGACACCGTCATGGAGTCCGGCGCGGTGCCCGAAATGACGCAGGGGAACCCGTCCGTCAGCGCGAACACCGTGTTCGTCGAAACCGCCAGCGCGACGATATTGTCCCGCAAATCGTACCGGTACGCCTGCGGCCAGCTCGTCGGCACGCCGACTTCCGAGAACATAACCGTCTTCGGATTGCGCGGCGAAAAGCCCACGTAGAACCCGCCCGGCACGTAGGTCATGTTCCGCAGGTCGTAGGGCGCGGACTCGAAAAGCGGCATGGATTCGCCCGCGTCCTCGTCCTTCACGCGTATCGTCTTCGGGCCCCACGGGTCGGTGTCGAATTCCGCGACGAATTGCGCCGTGCCCGTCTCGCTCCCGGAAATCACCTTGTAGAACCGCCGCTTGTATCCGGCGGTTGGACTGTTCACCGTGCCGCCGCCCTCCGGCACCTGTTCGTCCGTCAGCGCGAGGAACAACACCGCGTCGCCGTCGTTGTATTCGAGCGCGTCCTTCGTGTATGCGCCGCTCCCGATGCCGTTCGCGTTCGGATTCCAGTTCTCGCTCGGGTCGGACGCGCCGCTCTCGTAGCCGTACGGGTCGACCCATGTCTGGAAGTAGTAGGTATAGCGCGTATTGTCCTTGTCCTGGACCGCGCCGTTTTCCGTCGAGAGTTTCGCATACGGCGCGGGAAGCGGATTCTTGGGGATGGGCTGGCGGATGATTTGCGTACCCGTCTTGTTCTTGTCTCGCAGGTAGACGGTCGGCACGTTGTCGTGTCCGTCCCACGAATGGCACGTGTCCCCCGTAAGGAAGATGCGGTCGTATTCGTCGTCCGCAATGTTCCCCGCCGCCTTGTCCACGAAACCGGCGAACGCGAGAAACTCGAACGTGTTCTCGTGCCGCCACAGGATGAGGGAATTCGCCTCCGAAATCTGGCTGATGTCGCCTTCAAGATTCACCGTGTGCTCGCCCATGCGCGCGGGTTCCCGCAACGGCACGAGCTTGCCGCTTTTGAGACGGCAGTTGTGCGCCTCGACCGCCATGCCGTCCGACAAAAGCGACGGATGCGTGCGGGGCGAAATGCCGTGAAACTGGTTTATCTTGATTGTCGCCACTACAATTGCGCCTTTGTGTTGAATTTGCCCAGATACAGTTCGGCCAGTTGCTGGTTCGTCGTGTCCGTGTCGTCCATGAGATAGCACTTGTACACGACATAAAAGACGAGCGCTTCCGTATAGCGGTCGTTGACGGAAATCGTCTTGTCGTCCGCCGCGGGAAGCCGGATGGGGTCCGAAAGGACGCCGTCGACATAGCGCGTCTCGGGGCGGATGGCGTTCAGCGCCGCAATCGCCTCCTGCAACGCGTCGCGTATTTCCGCGCTCGTCCAGCGATACTCCTCCTCGGTGTCTTGGAGGATGCGCCGCGCCTTGCGCTCTATTTCTTCGACCGTCACGGCAAAAACTCCTGTTCGGTGACCATACGATTCATGTCAATAATTATACACTATTCAATACCCGCTTCACCAGCATTTTCTTTCGCCGGCGCGAATTCGATGTCCACGCGCGTGCGCTTCTGCTCCCGCGCCTGATAGACGCCGAGCGCGGAGGTCGTGTTGGTGACGATGCCTTCCGCCGCGACGGACTTGAGCGCGATATAGTCGCGGTTGACCCAGATCGTCGTCTTGGGGCCCGTGTAGACCGAGAAGACGGGGATGGTGTAGGTGTCCCAGTTGATGTTGCCGAGGCTCGTCGCGGTCGCCGAGGAGGCGACGACGCGCACCCCCGTCGGGATGCTGGAGCATCCGCCGAAGAGGAGGGAGCCGAGCGCGAGGAACGCGAGGAGCCCGATGAGCGCGAGGAAGCCGAAGGCGGCGCGGGTCATTGGGCGGTCTCCGTCTCTTCGGCGAGCTTGCCGAGGAGGTTCGCGGCGTTGTCGTCGACGCGCCACTCGGCGTAGGCGAGGCGGAACTTGTCGGCGATTTCGGCGAGTTCCTCCTTCGTCACCTGCAAGTCTTCGGCGGCGTTCGCGACCGCGGCGAGGCACATCGTGACGGCAAGGAACTGCCGACGCCACTTTTGGGGGCACCAGGACAGGAGCTTGTCCATGAGCGGGATGAGTTTGTCGAGGAATGCCACGACGGCTTTCGCCTTCTCCTTGTTCGCGTCGGAAAGGGCGGCGACCGCGCTATTGGCGAGGTCAAGGAGGTAGTCGAGGACGCCCTCCTTGCCGCCGAAGAGGAACTTGATTGCGATTTTGATGTAGCTGATTTTCATTTTTCGTTTTTCCTTTCTTTTGGTGTTGTGACAATAAAGACTACGCCGCCGCATCCCAGTGCCGCGGCGCGCCGCATCCCAGTGCGGCGGAAATCGATTGGAGGACGGACGGCGCGAGAGACACGGTCTTGTGCCGCGCCGCGCGCGTCACGGCGTTGAAGCCGTGGTCGCCGACCGCCCCGTAGATTAGCGCGAGCACTGCGACAACAACAATAAAGGTGATGACGCCCATCGTCCAGCGGAAGGTCAGTTTGGCCGTCGAGGACAGTTCCGCGCAAGTCTGGAAAAGCGTCTTGATGCGCTCGTCCGTCTTCGCGTGATACTCGATCATGTTGTCCTCGACGCGGTCAAGCCTGCCGCGGATTATGTTGCAGTGCTCGCGGTCGCACATTACTCCGCCTCGCTTCCCTTGGGCGGATTCGGGCGCGTAATGTTGACGGTCTGCGTGACGGTCGTGACGCCTTGTGCGCGTTCCGCCTGACGGCGGGCGCGGGCTTCGGCGAGGCGCTTGGGGAGATTGCCGGACGGCGTCGGCTTGCGGACGGGGACAGAGCCCGCATAGTCGCGCCACTGCAAGCCGTCCTTGTAGGTGACGGTCTTGGTCAGCAAGCCGGTCGCGTTCGTCGCGACCTCCGTCTTGACGATCTCGCCGTGCATCTGCGCCCTGTAGCGCGGCGAGGACTGCATCTGGTCGTTGTAGCGGCGCGTGAGCACGGTCAGCACGGTCAGCATATCCTCGTCTGAGTACGCGGGCAGTGTCGGGGCGCGGACGAAGTCCACCGCGTTGGTCTTGCTGATGACGGTGTCGACGATGTTGGTCACCTTGCCGATGACGCCGGGGTCGATTTTGCCGGCGGTCGCGCCGCCGAGGATGTTGGTGGCGGCGAGGGTCGCCGCGAGGAGTAGCGTGGTCATTCGTTTGTTCCTTTCATTTCGGTTTCGGTTTCGTCGGACGCGGGCGCGTCTTCCGCGGCGACGGTCGCCACGGCGTCCTCGCCGAAGCGCAGACGGTCGATGCGGGCGTTGTGCGCCACCTCCTCCGGCGTCAGGGCGCGGGAGTAGATGCGCGTATTCCAGACTGTGATGACGCCATCGTCCGTAAGGGCGCTGCGCCGGACGCAAACTTTGCCTTCGTTCTCGGTACGGGCGGGTTCCTCGCCGTAATACGTCATCCGCATCGCGACCGCGTTGTCGTAAAACGACATCGTCTCGCCGCGGGCGACGGAGGCAAAAGTGCGGCGCTCGCGGCCGTCCGTCGCGGAAGCCGGGAGCCAAATCGGCAACCGCCTCTGGGGGGTGCCTGGACGCGTGCGCGTAATCAGCATATCGTTCGCATGGTGATAGGCGATTCCCGCATTGTCAAATCTGACGATGTTTCGGGAGGCATTGTTGTAGTAGGCGTATTCGCGCCGTGCAACGACCTCCACCGTGAAGTCGCCGGAGACGGTCTCGAACGGACACACCGCGTACGTTCCGCCGGGGATGTCGACGCGGTCGGACGACATCGTGACATCGCCCGAGAAGGTCAGCACCCGTCCGCCGACGAGGTCGACCCAGTTCGTGGTCGCGCTGTCGTGCAGTCCCCAGCCGGCGTTCTCGACGCCGTCCCACATCGCAACAAGCCCGTCCTGCACGTAGTCGCGCGCCGTGTAGGCTTTGCCGCTCGGCTGGTTCGGCAGGCTCTTGCCGTCCAGCGCGACGCGCGTCTGCACGGGGATGCCGACGGCAAGCCCGCGAGCGCGTTCGGCCGCGTCCCGGCGGGATTTGCCCCAGTCCGCATGCAGGATGCCGTTCGTCTGCACGCTCGGCCCGGGCGTCCAGTCCGAGTAGACGTGCCACGAGTTGCTGATGGCGTTCGCGAAGGGGATGTTCGTCGGGTTCGGCAGCGCCGCGAAGGTGGACTGGACGAGCGTCACCCAGTCGCTGTCGTTCGTCGAGTCCGCCGGACGGTAATCCACAAAGACGCTTGCTTCATCCGGGATGATGCGGCGTTCGAACGAGATGTGGACATAGTCGTTGGTGACATAGGACTTGTCTTCGGGATTGTCGCGGAGCCACCAGCCCTTGCCCGCGTTGGCGTCCGAGTAGCCGATGACGCCGGACTTGCTGATGCCCTCCAAGACGCCGAACGCGAAGCAGGCGGAGAGCACGACCGCCGTGACGCGCTTCGCGGTCTTCGACCCGCCCTGCGCCTTGACGATGTCGCGGACATAGCGGCGGACAACCAGGATGAGCGCGATGACGGAGAGCACCGCCATCACGCACCCGCCCATGAGGAGCAGGAGGTCATGCCACTGCACGGCTTCATCCTGCGCGACGAGCCCGAGCGTCGGTTGGTCCGCGTACCACTTGTACGCGGCCGCGGTTAGAGTAGCGAGTGTCATTCCTGTACCTCCGTTAGCACCAAAAGATTTTTGCCATTGATTGCTTCGACCGTGATGGAGTAGGTCTTGCCGCCGACGATGATTTTCTCAAACTTGACGGGCGCGGTCTGCTTGATGTAGGTCTCGCTCCCCTGCTCGTACTGGGCGCAGAAGAAGTACTGGTTGCCCGAGGCGGCGTTGACGGCCGCAGGCACGGTGCAGACGACCTGCCACGCGCCGGACGAGCCGGACCAAACCTCCGTCCACTGCGCGGCGTCCGTCCCGCCCTTTATCCAGCCCGTCTCGCGGACGTACGCAAGCGTGGGAGCGCCGTACAGCGTCGGGTGCTTGGTAGACTCGACATTGTAGGCAATCGTCACCTCGATGCCGCCGTCCGACAAATTCTTGGTCTTGATGGACGCGGCACTCGCGCCCACCAGCACGCGGTCGCCCTTGACGATCTCGAAAAGCGATTTGCCGGTCTCGTCCGAGATGCGAAAATAGGCGTTCGTCGTCCCCGCGCCGTCCGCCTCGACGGACATGCCATTCGCGGTCAGCACCCAAATGCCGCCTGAGGTCGCGACGAACTTCTGCCAGGATAGTCCGCCCGCAAGCGCGACGCGCGGCGACGAAATCCACGTATAACCCTCGGGGGCTTCGCCGCCCGTATGGCTGTCGTAGTTGCCCCACGCGCGATCCGCCTTATCGTTCAGATTCGACGCGACGGACGCCGTGTCCTTGGCGTAAATGTCGAACCAGCGGTTCCACTTCACGTTCTCGTTCCACACGGCGGTGTAGACCGCGTTCGTCCCGTCCGGCTTGTAGTCAAACGCGGCCGTCGGCAATCGCTCCCACGCGGTCTCCGCCGTCACGGCGACATTGTAGTTTGTGACGGAGACGCGGAAGCCGTCGCCGGACCACCACGACGCCCAGACGTTGCCCTCCGCGAGCGGATAGAAGCGTGCGTCGGCGGTCTCGGTCGAGTACGCGCCCACGTCTTCCGCGTAGAGGTCGAGGTCTTTGTCAAGTGTGTAGCCGTTAATCGTGCGGGTGGTGGGGACGGCGCCCGTCTGCGCGGCCGTCACCTTGTGCGGGTTGTCGGTGCGGGCGGCGTGGTCCGTCGCCGCCTTCTTGGCGTTCGCCGCGGCCGTGGCATTAGCTTGCTCCGCATTCTTTGCGCGGGTCGTCTCTGCCGTCAGCGCGGCGGCGGTCGCCAAGCCGTTGGTGACGGACTTGGTCACGTACCCCTTGGCATCTATCTCCGATTTGCTGTACGCCCCGACCTGCGACGCCGTGACGCCGTGCGGGTTCTTCTTGTCGGACTTGTGCGCGGCGATGGCGTCGGCGTTCGCCTTCTCAGCGGCTTTGGCACGCGTCACCTCTGCCGTCAGCGCGGCCGCGGTCGCCAAACCATTCGTCACGGACTTCGTCACGTACCCCTTCGCGTCCACTTCGCCCTTGGTGTACGCGCCCACCTGCGACGCGGTCACCTTGTGCGGATTGTCCGTGCGGGCGGCATGCTTATCGGCGGCGCTCTTCGCCGCGGCCGCGGCCGTGGCGTTGGCGGACTCCGCATTCTTGGCGCGGGTCGTCTCCGCCGCGATGGCGGAGGAGAGCGTATTGGAGACGGACGAGATGGACGCGCCAAGCGCGGCTTCCGCCTTTTCGGCGCGCGTCTTCTCCGACGCGATAGCCGTGGCGTTCGACGTCTCCGCTTTCTTCGCCCGCGTCGCCTCCGCCGCGATGGCGTCCGCGTTCGCCTTCTCGGCGGCTTTCGCCCGCGTCGTTTCTTCCGTGTCTTGCTTGTCGACGTATTCCAGCGTCGCGGTTATCGCGTGCGCGGATGCGACAGCGCACGCCACAACCCCCGCTATCATCAAACTCTTCATCTTACACCTCCTTGTAGGTTCCGTCCTCGATAATGTAGTCGCCCGACCATTCCGCGCCCCAGGCGTTCATCTTATCCGACCACACGAGCGTTTGCTTGGCGTAGTGCTGGACGCCGTTGATGAAATTGGACGGAAGGTAGACGCCGGACTGCAGAGTTGCGGAAAGTTTCGCGAGGACCGTCTCGAGCGCGGCTTCCGCCTTTTCGGCGCGTTCGCGTTCCGCGGCGACAAGACCGGCGACCGAATCCAGTTGCGAGGTGCGACGCCAGCCGTCCGCCGTTTTGCGCTTCGCCCAGTCCGCGAGATAGTAGAATTCCTTCTCGTCCTGCACGTAGTAAAGCGTACCGAGGGCGTCCGCGCCCTGCTTGTCAGACGAAAGCGCGGCGTCCGGGAGGGCGTAGAGGTCGGATTTCTTCGCGACCGTCTTCGCGCCCGCGGCCTCCTTCAGGTCGATGATGGAGTAGGCGGCGGGGTTGTTGGTCTTGATTTTGTCTGGATAGATAAGTGCCATGGCCGACCCCTTATTCGAATTTCAGTTCCGCGCCCGCGAACGCGCCGTCATTGTTGGAGACGTAAACGGCGTAGACGATTTTCGCCCCCGCGTCGTTCGTCACCGTGACGTCCGGGCGGCGCGTGAAAGCGCCAAATACGGGCGTCGCGCCGTCCTGCGTAATCTTCGTGATCGCCCCGAGCGCCGCCGGGTAGGAGTAGACGAGGTACTCGGACTTCGCCGTCTTGACGCCTGTGCTGGTGAGCCCGAGCGTGAGCGTGAGCCCCGTCGCGGCGAGATTCCTGATCGCGTCCGCCGTCGGGGTCGCGGAGGTCGACACGCCGAAATACCACCGATGCTTGAAGGTGACGGAAACGGACGCCGAGCGGCTGTCCAGTTGCCCGGACGCCTTGACGACGGAGCCGTTCACGACGACGAGCCCCGTCTTCGGCGCGGTGATGGTCTGGGTAAATGTGGTGGACTTCTTTAGGTCGTCGGATTCCCACGGTGTCTCTACGCCCTGCTCCGGGAGCGTCGTTCCCGCATAGCCGGAACAGGCGGTCGGGGGTTTCTGTCCGTCGGCAAGCGTCCATTTCCACTCTAGGTAGGTTGTGGCCACGTAGCCAAACTCGAGGTCGATATGCTTGGCGTCTCGTTGTACGTCAATATCTGCAGCCGTCCCGTCCGCTTTACTAACACTCCAATTTGTCGTTATCGTGATATTGGCGAGGGGCTTATTGGGTTCGAAGAGCGCGTCGATGTCGGCTTTGGCGTACGCGTTGCCAAGAATATCGGAGAGGTTCGTCTTGACCCAGTAGCCCCTGTCAGGGGGCTGTATGGGCCCCACCCCAACTACCAAGGCGGCATGCGCCTTTATGCAACGGTAAAAAATGTAATCGGTCGGCAGATAATCGCTTCCACTTGTGACGTACACCACATCATTGACTTTGTATGTGTCGCTCAGACTCCATCTGGTCGCAAGACTGCCGAAGGGGACGCGTTTTCTGCATTCTATACCAACATTGGACAGGTCGATTTTGACCTTCCCGATATCGGACTCGTTTGCACTGTATTTGCTCTCAACGGATTGGATTTTGTATGATACTATACCCTTGAAATCTTCCAGATTGGCGGTGAGCCCCGGGATCGCAGCTTCTGTATACGCCGCCGACGCCGCGGCTTCGTCCCGCGCCGCTTCCGCCGCACCTTTTGCGCTGACGGCTTCGTCCCGCGCCGCTTCCGCCGCATCCTTCGCGCCCGAGACGGACGCCAAATCCTCGCGCAGTTTTTTCAGCGTCTCGCGCCAGTCCGGCAACACGGTCGGGTCTTCCGTCGAAGCGACCGCCCACTGCTTGACTTTCACGCGCCCGGTGGCGTACTGCGCATCGTCCAGCGCGGAATCGACGATAATGCCGAATTCGCGATAGTCGTTGAACACGACGCCGAAAAACGCGTTCCGCAAGGCGTCCGTGTCGAATTCCGCCGGGGTCGTCGTGAGGTATTCGTCGCCCTCCACGTCCCATTTGTCGCCGACAGCCAGCGGATAGCGCACGAGGTCGTGCCCCGCCAGATCCACAAGACGAAAGCGAAGGGACGCGCCCACGAACGAATCGCCCGCAACCCATTGCGGAATCGCGTCCGGCAGTCCCGAGATGGAGATGTCCACCTTCGCGCCCACGGTGAGCATGCCGCTCGCCACGGCGATTGCGCGGTTCCTTTCGTCTATCGTAATGGTCAATCTCGGGTTCATCCAAATCTCCTTACAGCAAGACGGACATATCGAGCGTCTCGACATGCCCGTTTCCGACAGGCGAGGAGTCCGCGTCGACGGAATCCAGCCGCGCCTGCGTCGTGAAATTCTCGTAGCGGACAAGTTCCGCCTGCGCCTGCGCCGTATCAGTCCACGCCTTGCCCGTCATGTTGAAAAGCCGCACCAGCGCGCCCGCCACGACGGCCTCGCCGTATTTGTCCAAAAATCCGCGCGGCGCGTCCTCCGACCCCATCTTCGGCAGTTCCACGAACCTGATTTTCAGCTTCTGCGGCTCGTAGGCGCGGGATTCGACTTCGCGACGCACGGACGCCGCCGTCACGCTGCCGTCCGGCCGGGCGAGCGAATAGCGCGAATTGGCCGCGTCGTCCGCCCGAATCTGCACGACAGGCGTGCCGTAGAGAACGGCGGTACGGCAATCCTGCGGCATGCGCAGACGGCGTCCGTCCAGCCACACCGCGCAAATGGAATCGACGTACATCTGCGGCAGTGAAGGCAGGACGGGGTACGCCTGCACGCCCTCCTGCGTCTCCAACTCCCGCTCGCCCGTAAAACATTTCGTGACACGGGCGAAATCGGCGTAGGCCGCCTGCAAAGTCTTGCGCACCATCACGGGGTCGCACCCCGGCAGACGGTAGACGACCTGCTCGGCGAGATCCGCGACGGACTCGATTTCAAGTTCTGCGATTTCCGCGTTGTGTTCGCCCATTGCCGCGCTCCGTCATCAAAGGTCGAGGAAGGGGTCTGCCTTGTCCGCGGCTTTCGCGACCGGCTTCTTGTGCGCCTTCGCAACAGGCTCTTCTTCCGGGACGGGCATGTCGAATTCGTCCTTGACTTCGTCTTTGGCGATAACGGTCTCGGACTTCTCCGCCGTATCGACCGAGATTGGCGAATGCCGCATGTTCTGCGTCGTCTTCTGCTGAAGGAGCGAATCCCACTCCTTCTCGCTCGTCAAAAGCTTGCCTTTGACCTTGGCGACCACGTCCATGCGGTCGAGCACGCCGCTCTCTATCGCCAGGGCGACCTTCTCCGAAATGGCGTAGTAGTCGATGTTGGCGAGCGTTTCGCGGGTGCACAGCACCACGCGCCCGTCTCTGAGGTTGATTGCGAACTGTCTGTTCATTCCGTTCTTCCTTTTTAGAAAAACGCCCGCCAGCCGGCACACAACAAAAAGGAGAAAAAGCCGGCGGACGGGCAGGTTGTCTTTAAGCCCTGGCGACCTTCTTCAAATAGAGGTCCCCGCCGGACTTGTTGGCCTCGTAGTCCGCCTCGGACTGGCTCGTGCGGTACGGAATCTCCAACGCCTTTGGCGTCAGTGAACCGCCGTTCATGAGATAGCCGTTGAGAACCACGTCGACCGACCCGTCGACAAGCTTCACGCTCGACACGAGGCACGCCATGTCCGCGTTGACGAACGCAAGAGAGCCGCCCGGAACGCTAACCGTCCCTGTGCCGGCCGAATCTTTCGCCGTCACGCCCGCGACAGGCGTCATGAATTTCTCCGCGAGCGTCGCGCCGCCGACCGAAACCGACGCGCCGAGCGTGGCGCCGCCGTCCTTGGTCTTCAGCGTGAGCGTGCCGGTCGTGCACTTCTCGTTCTCCTTGACGTACACACCCGTCAGCACGAAGCCGGCCGGAATCGGCAGGAACGCGTAGTTCGTGGTCTTGTCGACGTTGGAAATCTTGAAGTTCACGCCCCGCTTGATGGCGACGCCGGACTTGAAGACTTGCGGGTCTTCGACACCGACCGCGCCGAACAGGTCGTTTTTGACATCTGTGAGTGCTGCCATTTTCTATTACCTTTCTTGTGCCGGAACGCGGCGGTTTTGCCGCGCCCCGGCGGTTGTCTTAGGCCACGGTCACGAAACCGGCGCCGATGCGCTCCGGATAAGTCACGAACCAGTCGTAAATCATCTTGGAGCGGTGGAAGTCACCCCACTCCTCGACGGACTCCATCTTGCTCTTCACGCGGGCTTCGTCCGCGAAAGCGACGGCCGAACTGTCGCCGAAGAAGATGGCGAACTGCGCCGGGGTATCGCCCGACTTCGCCCACATCGGGAGCTGGTTGTTGACGATAATCGTCGCGTTGTTCAGCTCGCCGAGGAACTGGACGGACTTGCGGACGGCCGACTGCGCGTCGCCCATCCAGTCCGCGCGCTTCAATTCGCTCGTCTGGAGAATGTTGGCGACCGCCGTCGGAATGACCACAAACGGCTTCGTGTCGAGACCGCCGGGCATTTCGTTGAGGGCGTTGATCGCCGCGACAATGTAGTCGACGGCAAGCTGGCCCGCGTTCGTGCCCTGCGCCGTCTCGTTCTTCCAGAGACGGACGGGGGCCGCGCTCGTGCCGAGGTTGTACGAACCCGAGCGGATGCCCGCCGCCGCGCCCGTGTTCGCCGGATGGCACTTGTAGATGATGTCGGCGAGGAATTCGCCCTCGACATCCTCCGCCATCTGACGGTTGGCTTCGGTGATGAGCGGGCTTTCGAGGTCAAGCGCGGAGAAGAGTTTGTCCTCGTCCTCCAGCTTGAAGGCGAAATAGCGTTCACGGTTGATGGTGAACTTTTCGCTCGCGCTCTTGGGCTCCTGGTACTTCACCTTTTCGCCGACGCGCGTCTTGTGCGTTTCGATGATGGGCAGGATCGGCACGTTGATGGTCGTGCCTTTCTTGCGGAATTTGCCCTCGTAGTTCCGGTTCGTGATACGGGGCAGGATGGACTTGTCGCGAAACCGCGTCTTGAACGTGGTCTCGTAGATTTCCTGCTGTGTCGCAGGGAAGTTGTTTGTGATGATAGACGATGCCATTGCCGTCTCCTTTCAAGCCCGCCCGGAGGAATGCGCGAATTACTTCACGCGTCCCTCCCGGTAGGCGTTGGTCAATTCTGAGCAAATCGCCGAATAGTCCTTGTAGGAGAGCTGGTGGTTCTGGAACTTGGTCTGCGCCTCGTCCAGCGTCCGCTTGTACTCCTCGGCCGTGTAGGTACGGCCCGGACCGCCCGGGATATGCGTCTCACCGCCGCCGATTGAACGGGGGTCAGGCGCGGCGGAACCGTCCTGCGCTCCCGAAGGTGCGTCAAGTCCGAGCGAAGAATAGAATTGCCGGATATGGTAAGCCAGCGTATCGAAGTCGCTGTCCGCGAGCGCGGCTTTTATCGTCGCGGCGTTGTGCCGCTGATAATTCGCCCACGCGGTCTGCTTGTCTCCGCCCGCGCCGATGCTGGCGACGAAACCCGGGAAGGAAGTCTCGATCCGGCGGACGAACGAACCCATCGCTTCGACGCGACGGCGCTTCTCGTCCGCTTCGAACCGCGCTTCCATTTCGCGCAGTTTCTCGTCACGCTCGGCATTGGCTTTGTCGACCATATGCTTCGCAAGCGCGGCCGCACCCTGCTTGTAGTCGTCCGGGAGCTCGCGCAGGTTTTCCGGCAGAGACTCGAGAGCCTCCTCCGTGCCGAGACGCGCTTCGAGTTCCTCGAGCCGCTTCCTCAGCGCCGCGTTCTCCTCGTTCGCCTTTTTCAGGCGCCCCGATTCGACCCGCTCGCCTTGAAGCTGCTTCTGCAACTTCTCGCATTCGGTCTTGTAGTCGACGGCGTCGCCGCCCATCGGCTTTGCGCTCGCGTCTCCGCCGCCCAGGGCTTCGACCGCTTTCTGTGTTTCTTCGTTCATTGTCTTTCGCTTCCTCGTCAAGCCCGATTGCCACATCGGGGGTTTGATTGCCGTACCGAGCCGCACCCGCGGGATTCAGCCGGCGGTGTCTGCTACGTACTCTCCAATTCGCGGCGGATTCTTTCCGCTTCCTCCACCTTGGCACGGGTTTCGGACGTTTCCTGAGCGCCGCGTATCCTGTCGGCGAGTTCGTAGTAAAATTCCTGTCTGGCGCACATGAGAGCATGCACGCGCTCGTTCTCGTACGTCGCGGCGATTGCGCGCCCGGCGGCCTCCGCCGCCTTCTCCGCCGCATGGAGAAATTCGTCCGACGCGCCCGCGTCGATGACGATGCCCATGAGCCGCTCCCACGCGGCGTTGCAATCTTCCGCGATCACGCCGCGCCCCTCCTTTCGGCCACGCTGCCCGGCGCGGGAGGCTGGGAAACGCCGGACGGCGCGCCGCCCGCCGCCTGTTCGGCTTGCTCCGCCTGCGCGGTCTGGGCCTGCGCCTGCGCGCTCTGCGCCTGCGCCAGCTGGGTTATCAACTGCAACTGCTCCATCTCGCGGACGCGGTTCTCGTCCGGGAGAACGTCGTCCGGATTGATGTTGACGTCCTGTATGGACGGACGCAAGAGCGCCATGACGCCCTTGGGGCCGACCAGCTGCAGGAGGAACTGGTTGCTGACGACCATGTTGAAAAGCTGCAGCCTCTGCTGGTCTTGCTGGGCGCGGAGAATTTTGCCCATGACGCCAGCGGGCAGGACTTCGCAATCACCTTTGAGCTCGAGATTGTCGTCGTACAGGAGAATGTAGTCCACGGTCTTCTTCACGAGCCGCCGCGTCACGAGGCGGTCGGTCGTGCCGATGACCATCTTCATGCCGCGGGAAGCCGCTTCCGTGAAAATCGCCAACCCCTGCGCCGTGCGCATGGCGCCCGAATTGCCGCTGGACTGTCCGTAGGTGTACGCGGGAATGCCCGAGTCGTCGTCCGCCTGCGTTTTCATGCGCTCCCACACCGTGAGCAGTTCGGACGCGTTGGACGGCACGCTGATGACGCCCATCGGCGCGCCCGAGTTGCCCATCATGGACGCCTGATACGTCCACATCTTGTGCGGACGCACCTTCAAGCCCGTTCCGTCGCGGTCGGTGTACCGCGCCACGTCGTTCATCCAGTACATCGGACCGGACGCCGCCGCCATGTTCTGCATGAGAGCCTTGATGGCGTTGTTCATCACGTTCTGGCAGAGCGCGACCTTGTCCGCCACGCTCTCGCCCCACCACGACCCCGGCAGTTCGTAGAACACGCCCTTGCAGACGGGACGCCCGATGCGGTCGTCCAGGATGCGGCAGTAGACTACGAAACCGCCGATCACGATAGCCTCGACCTGATAGAAATCCGCGTATTTGATGCGCTTGCCGTCGCGGTTCTTCACAATGCCGAATTCGATGAGGTCCGACCCGCGGACGGGTGCAAACGCCCGCACGCCTTCCAGCGTGCAATCCTGCGCGTCGTCCGTGCCGTTGCGCTCTTGGAGGCGTCGCACGGGGTCGAACGGCTCGGTTTCGATTTTGCACCCGCCGTTCGGGAAACGGTCGAGAAGCGCGCGCACCGTCGGCGCGAGCCAGCCGTCCGCGCTGTCCGTCTCCTTCTTGGTCGTGTTCGCCACAAACCGCGCAAGCGCGTTGGGCGCGAATTTGACGCGAATGCAAAGCGACCCTTCGTCCACACTCTTTGCGTCCGGCGAAGGGTAGCAATCCATCGGGTTCACGGCTTCGAACGTCGGGATGCGCTTCAAGACGCGTTCGTACTTGACCGCGCCCGTGTCCTTGTCCGTGCGGCACCTGTTCACGGCCACGACGCGCGGTATCGGCCCGAGGACAAGCCCCGTGCCGTAGACGCAAATGTAGTTCACGTAGTCCTGGAACGCGTCGACGAAGCCGCCCTCGGCGAAAATGTCCTGGACTTTCTTCTCCATGCGCCGGGCGCGGACGCGGGCAAAAGTCTCTTTCTTGTTCTGTATCTCGTCGTAGCGCGTGGAGGCGGCGTTGACAATCATGCCCTGCAAGAGCTCCATGGCTTCCGGCGGCAATTCCTGCACGCCCGCCGCGGCGACGCTCTGGAAAATCTTCGCAATATCCTGCTCGACCGACGCCATCGCCTCCGCCGTCACCTGTTCGGGGACTTCGGGGTCGGGCGTCGCGTGCAGTGTGAAAGGCCAGTCTCCGGCGGACTGGAAAATGTCCACCAGCATGGCTTTCGCCGCGCGCACCTTCACCGCGGTGATCGGCGCGTAGATGTCCTCGCTCAGCCCCGCGCGGCGCATCTTCTCCTTCTGCTCCGGCGAATACGAACAGGTCTGCGCCAAAAGCGATTTGCGCAACCGCGCGTCCACCCCGCTCGTGCGCCTGTGGTCGGCGTTCTTCTGGAATTCGCCCATCACGAACGCGGCAAGACGCGACATCGGACAGGTCGTCGGCACGGCGTCGGCCGGACCGTCTTTGGGCACGGAAACAGGCCCAGTCCCGGTCTCGACCGTCTGGTCTTTGTCGGGAGAGGCGAGAGCCTCCCCGAAAATCTTCAAAATATCGCCCTCCATGCTCATGTCTCTATTGTAGCAAATATGAAATGCGCGTCAACAAAACACGCCCCGATGCGCAAAAACCCCCGTTTTTATTGGGCGAAACGCGTTTCTCCGCTACACCATGCGCTACACCAGATCGAAATCGCACCCGAAATCCTCCGCCGAATACTGCGACCGCCGCATCCCCAGTTCGCCCGTCGGAAGCGAATAGTCCACCCCGTTCTCGAACGCCCCGACGCACAGATACTGGAACGCGTCGTGCACATGCGAATAGCGGTTCTTGTCCGCCTCCGGCGTGTACCGCTCGTCGCCGTCCACCCCCGTGCGCAACTTGCGGTAGCAGTAGTACCCGTTGAACCCCTTGCGGAGCATCTTGCAGTTCTCACCTATCTGCAACGCCGCCACGCCCTTGTAGCTCCGCCGCAGAAGCCGCGAAACCGCGTCAATGCGGATTTGGAACTCGTTGTTCTTCAACCCCGGCGCCGCCTTCGTCCGTATCCCGTAGCGGTTGAACGTCTCGATCGCCGAAACCGACACCACCTCGTTGTAGTTCTGCCCCGCCGGGTCGCCGAAGTTTATGTGCGGACAGTTCGGGAAACCGTACTTGTTCGTCAACAGCGGCCGGAGCAACTGCTCGATGAACTGGTCCGAACTCATGTTCTCCGCCGTCACCTCGTCCAGCACGTACAAAACCCCGTCCATCCCCAACTGCGCAATCACCGTCGCCGGCGTCCGCCCGAAGTCCGACCCCATGAGCAACGTCAGCCCGCGCTGGTACTTTATCTCGCTCTTGCGGCAGTGTATCTCGTCGTTGTACTCGGGATACACCGGTCGCCCCTCTACGCTCGTGCCGAACTGGTTCAGAATGAGCCGCTTGACCTTGTCCGGGTCCGCGCCCACCGTCTGCTTGTGCCAGTAGTAAAACCCCTCTTTCAGATTCTCCACGTTCTCCGCCGGACGTATCCCGAACTTCTCGAAATCCCGCCCGTCGTTGTCCACGTAGTACACCGTCCCGTCCGGACGCTTCCGCGTCAGCAACGCCGGCGGCTGCACGAAAAACAACATCTTGTCCGGCTTCTCCACGACCTCCTTGCGGTACCACCAGTTCGATTCGTCCGGCGGGTTCGTGTCCATCACCACCGGAAAACTCCGCAACTTCACGCCTTTCACGGGCTGGAAACGCCCGATTCGCCCGTGCATCTCGTCTATCAGCTTCCACGAAATCTGCGACGCCTCGTTCATGAACGCCCCGGACAACTCCAACGACATCAGGTCGTTGCGGATGTTCTTCGACTCGAACGCATAGAACACCAGGTCGATGCGCACCGTCACCCCGCTGTCCTCCATCGACGGCAATTCCAGCCGCCCCGTCATCGGCGAGGACATGTGCATCACCGTCTGCGGAAACCACTGCAACCACGTCTCTATCGTCGTCGCCGTCAACGCCGGATACGAGTGCCGCCCCACAAGAAACTTCGACCACTTGATCCGCTTCGCCTGCCCGTCCTCACGCACCTCCGCAATAACCTGCTTCTCCGCCATCAAACGCAAATCCCAACAGCACGCCACCGATTTCCCGCTGTTGCCCGTGACGAAAATGCGCCCCTCCTGCCGCACAACGAAAAACCCCGTGTCCGTCTCGAAACAGTACTGCCGCCCGTCGGACGTCGCCACGCGGGAAACCTCAAGGTTGTCCCCGCGAAAGCCCACGCGGTTCTTCGCGCTCCCGGCCCGCGCTATGTGCACGGAATAATTCCGCGCCAAGTTTTCACCGCGCCTGTCGTCGTAATGCGAAATCGTGGCGTTCCGCCCGCACGAATGCGCAAGAAACTGGATTATCTCCGCGTCCGCCCTGTCCGTCGTCGAAAACCTGTCGTACCCGGCGTCGTACAACCCGTCCCAGTACCGCATCTCGTCGACGACCACCTCCGCCTCGCGCCGCGAACACGAAGCAAGCCGCCAGTCCAAATGCTTCGGAAGCCCCGTCCGCGCAAACGAAAACTCCGTCTCCACCGCGCCGTCCCGCCGCCGCTTCTCGCGCCTCGCGAACCGTATGCCGCATCTCCCCAGCAACATCTCGAGCCGCGCCACCTTGCGCTCGCGCCGAAAACAAAATACGCACCGCCCACCGCGCTTGGGATAATGCCCGTCCGCCGCCGTCGCAACCCATAGCCGCAACTCCCACTCGCCCAGCCCGCAGCCTTCCCCAGATACGCCGCCCCACGCCACGGGGACAATGTGCCGCGACGGCCTCATCGCAAGCTCCCACGCCGACTTGACGCAAAACGCGCCCCTCCGGTCGTACAACGGCACCCGGTGATTCTCCGTCACCGTCATGCTCATGTGCCGCCCGCAATCAAATCTCAACATCTCCTCGCACGCCCCGACTATGTACTTCCGCGGCACGCCAAACCGACACGCCCCGTCCGCCCATTGCAAAATCGGCGTCCCCTCGACATACTCCCCAATCCCAACCCATCCGCCAGGCGTCATCACCTCCGTCTCCCGCGGCAAACACCCCACAGGACCACGAATGCACTTGTACTCCACATCCAACGGCGCCATGTGCATCGCCGTCCCCGTCCAACTCGCGTTGTATGTCACTACATTGCTCATTCCACCGCCTCCACCATCCGCGGCACATGATACCGCCCGTCATCGCACCTCACCACCAACCGCTCCCGACGGTCGTCTACCCCAGCCCTCGCCCCAAATGCCATCGGTATCCCGTGCCGCCGACAATACCAACGCGGATCCACCCCAACCGGAACAACCCCAACTACAGTCCCAAACCCCCATACCCCAACCCCAACGTTCCGCACTATCTCCCCAACACGAAAACCGCTCCGTGTCTGCGCGAGGGGCCCCCGCGCAGTTCCGTGCCGGGCGGGGTCGACGGCGGCGTGCCCCCCATAGGCGGGGCAGGCGGGCGCAGGCCGCGCGGGTTTGGCGCGATTCGTCGTTTGCGTCGCGTGCTTCGGCGTTTGCGTGCGTGCGTCCGCGTTCGGCGTTGACTTCGTCGGCGATTTTGCGTGCGTTGGTTTAGGACTAACGCATGAGCGTGAGATAATTATATGTTTTCGCGCCATATCGGTCATTTTATGTCAATTATCGGGTTTGTGCCATTGTCCGCCACACATTCGCCACACAAATTCGGCGCGCCAGACGGAAGCGCACCGCCGTTGAAATTGATATTATAGGTGATATTTCCGCCCTGGCCGCCACGGGCAGGCGAGCGTTCATTTCGCGGATCGCTGAAACGGTCGCGGTCGAGGCGTTCAAGCGCGAATTTGACCGCGTGGACATTGCGCGATTTGGCAGTTTCGTCGCCGTCTATCATCGACTCGAGCGCTTCCTTTGCCTTTTCGACTATAATATCCAGCGCGACGCGTTCACAGAAGTCAAATGTCATGCCAAAATCGGGATGTTTCCAGCCATACATTCGCAGTTCTATCCATTTCAGCCCCTGTTCGATTGCCGCTTGGCGATAGGATTTTCCAATGACGCGGCTAAGGACATATCGGATATACCTATCACTTTCGCGCGACTGCACGAACGGCGGAAGGTATCCCTCGCCCTTTTCGGCGGGTGCAGTGGGTGGCGTGACGCCCGTGGCGTTTTCGGC
>ERZ808252.816-NODE-816-length-26881-cov-4.033251_pt1 | contig 26881 bp, 29 predicted proteins | sample MGYA00521242_ERZ808252 | MGnify/ENA primary metagenome ERZ808252 (study PRJEB31516, sample SAMN03275581) | gut metagenome | biome: mammalia-associated habitat; material: feces | host: Papio cynocephalus | place: Kenya | collected 2012-08-07 ...
AATTTTTACCAATTTATCTGAATTATAATGATTATATCTTATTGTTTTTCATACAAAAAAGTTGTATCATTAATATAAAATAAATTATTTAGATGTTATAGATTAATTATTATAAAAAAGATACTTCATTATTGATAATATTATAATGCAAATAATAATTAAAATAATTTTGGAAGAATCATATTCTTTATCTATTTTTTCATCTTTTAAGTTTGATTCAATTTTTTCTTCACGTGAATCATTATTATCTTTGTTTAATATATCATTGGGATTTTCAATTAATACTTCACGAGGTTTTGATCCAACTTGTGGTCCAATTATTCCTCTTTCTTCAAGTAAATCTATCATTCTTGCTGCTCTTGAAAAGCCAATCCGAAATCTTCTTTGTATCAATGAAGCACTTATTTTACCGGTTGATATTGCAAAATCTACTACATCATCATATAAAGGATCATCATATTCTTCTATATTTGTTTTAATATAATCATTTGGTTCTTTAAGTACAATAGCGTCATCTATTTTAATTTTTTGATTTGATAAAAATTTGATTAAATTATTAATACTTTCATCATCAAGTTTATAAGATTTATATTTCCCATCACTTACATTTAGTGATGAATTTAAATAATATTCGAATTCATTAAGTTTTTCAGCACCAGGTTTATTTAGTAACAGCTTTGAATCTCGTTCAGAATATGCTCTAAAACAAATTCTATTTGAAAAATGATTTATAAAACTTATATTAATTAAATCTCTACTAATATTACTTGTTGCAACAATTATGTATACTCCGACTTGTCTACCTTTTTGAATTATTAAACTTATTTTTTCGATTATTTCACTCTTTGAATATTCAACTAAATCGATCAAATCATCAATAATAATAAATAATTTTGATAATTTATTTGTATTAGATTGATTTGACATTGAATTATATTTTTCAATATCTTTAAAATTATTTTTTGATAAAATATCATATCTTGCATTAATTATATCAATTACTTTATCAAGTGCCATATATGCTTTTTGATAATCAAAAATAATTGGACATATTAAATGCGGTATTCCATTTAAACTAGCATATTCTAGTCTCCTAGTATCTATAATTATTAATTTATTGTCTAATGGTGAACTCTTTAATAATATATTAAATATTATGTTCTCAATGAAATTTGATTTTCCAGATCTTTGTATACCATAAACTAAAAGGTTAGGATAATCTTCAAAAGATATGTTTGTAACACTATTTTTATTAGTTAATGATATAAATGCATCTAGTTGACAAGCTTTTATAGATTTTAATAAATTACCATTTTTGATATAGTCGCTTGGATTAGGTAATATATATTTGTTATTAGGTTTATTATTTGTTTCATTTTTCATTTTTCCATACTCCTTTTTTATCATAATACTTATAAATAATTAACAATATTTCATTTATATTTGGAGTTAAAAATGTAAGATTTAATTTTTTCATTTCATTAATTATTTCATTATCCTTTAAATTTTCAATTAAATCGTTTTCTTCTTGTCCTAAATTTTTATGACCTTTTAGAAATTCCTCACAAATAGCTTTAATTGTTTCTAAATAATCTACTGCTGCATAGCAATCATGACTATAACTAAGGTGGTTGTTTTTTAATATATTTTCATAAAATATTTTTACTTTTTCATAATCATCTCTAGCAATTTTTATTTTTCGTTTTTTGTTTGATATAAACCAAAATGCAAGAATTATGATTCCAAATATGATTAGGGCTAATGAAAAAATAGCAAATACATAATCCATAATTATCACCAACATAATTGTATCATACCAATTTAAAAGCAGATGTATAAACATATACACTTTTTTAATTATTACATTTTAACGAAATCTAGTTTTTAAATTTTTTTATTCTTTTATACCTTGTTTTAATTCTTCCCATTTTATTTCGGTGTCTTTATCCCATTCTTTTACAGCCATATATCCGTAATCAAGATCATTAGTAAAATATATTCTTAATCCAGTTGTTAAAATTATTTTTAAAAACGAGATATATGACTCTTGTCCTTTAGGCTCCTTAATCCCATATGATCCAGTAAAGTCATATGTTAATTCAAAGTCGTCTTGCATTCCTATTTCGTATCCAATTATTTCTTGATTTATTAAATTTGAAAATATCACATTGCCATCAATATTATTGTAATTACAACTCGGCTCAATATTGTCAGGTAGAGAATTTAAACCTATTTTTAAAGAACTTCCTTCGGAATAATCAATTTCAAATTTATCACCATTTTCAAACTCAATGATTATTGGATTATCAAATTGAATATTTCTAGTAAATTTATAATCATCTTTAAAATTTTCTATTTTTGCTACTTCATCCCCATATTTTTGATATGCAGTGTTGTCTAGCTGTTCAGATATATCATAGCAGTATCCAACTATTCTAATACTTTTTATTTTTTTACCTTTTAAGTTAAATTCAGTTAATTTTTTTAATAATTTATTTGGTTCTTGTATTAGATCAACGTTCCAATTATTAAAATTATATTGCATTTTATCACCTTCTATATATATCATTATATCATAATTATGCATTATATATATTAAACTGTTTAGCAATATACCGATGTTGTTTTAAAAATAAAAATCAGATATATTTTTCATTACCTGATTTCTTTTTTTATCTTAATTTTTTAAAGTTCCTATAGATACTACATATACACCGTCATCACGTTTATAAGAGTAATCTGCACCTGTTAATACCATTAAAAACGATGGTTCACCACATTTATCTATATCAACACGATCTTTAAATTTTAAGAGATTATTAGCAGCTTCGTCAATATATCCGGCACCAAGTTTAATTTCTATTGCTCCCCATTTACCACCACTTGTTCTTAAGATAGCATCAACTTCAAAATCTTTTTCATCACGATAGAAAGTAATATCTCCGCCATGACTTCCAGTATATATTTTTAAATCTCTCATACAAAGAGATTCAAAAATAAAACCAAAAGTATTTAAATCTTTGATTAAATCACTTGGTTTCATTTCTAATACAGCGGTTGCAATAGATGGATCAGCAAAATATTTTTTAGGTTTTGTTCTAAGAGCATATTTACTTCTAAAATTTAAATTAGTGGCATTAACATCTTCAATTACAAATAGTTTTTCTAATGTATTCAAATAATCAGTTAATGTTGGTCTAGATATATCATCACCAAAATTATTCCTAACATCACCTTCTAAAGTGGCATTAGATACTTGAGTAGAAATATTTCTAGCAAGACTTCTTAATACATTTTGCATTTTTTCAGGATTTCTTTCTACTCCATCTACTCTTTTTACTTCTTCATGTATTAAAGATTTAACATATTCTTTAGCAAATCTATATTTGGCATCACTTTTTACTTCTATAGATGCAGGCCATCCACCTCTAACAATAATACTTGCTAAATCTTCTAAAGATAATTTTGATACACCAGATATATCTTTACCTTCTATAATATCATTAAATGATACTTCACCAGTTGATTCACCAGATTCATATAAACTCATAGGACGCATTAATACTCTTGATATTCTACCAGTTCCAGTATGCATAGTTTCACCTTCACTTGGCTTAGCAGACCCAGTTAAAATATATTGTCCTTTTTCACCGCTATGATCAACATCTGTTCTAATAGAATCCCACACAACTGGATACATTTGCCATTCATCAAACATTCTAGGTTTTTCACCTTTTAAGAATAATGAAGGTTGTGTATTTTTTATTCTATCATACTCTTGTTTTCTATCTGGATTTTGAAATTCTATGATACTTTTCGCATGATGCATACCTGTTGTTGATTTCCCACACCACTTACAACCTTCAATAAGTACTGCACCCATAATTTCCATAAGTTCATCTATTTCTTTGTCTACAACTCTTGGTAAATATTCCATAGTATTCCTCCTCTTTTCTCAAAATAATTATAATATTATTTTACAAAAAAAGCAAATATTACTTTACATTTTGAGAAATGGATACATTTCAAAAAATGTCGCCTAAATGTCGCCTAAAACTTATTATATAAATTTCAAAACTTCGCGATACCTTTAATTTATTGCAAATAAAATGAGGACATAATGAATCATGTCCTCTTCAGGGGGTTTTGGTTGATACACTCTAACTAGATTGTTAGAGGATCAGTAAGGTTTATTACCTTACCTATTTAATAATATAAAATTATGAATAGTTTGTCAATTTATATTATTTAATTTTTTGTAATTTTTTTAAGTTCTTCATAGTATAGTGCTTCTGATACTGAAACATATGGTGCAACATATACTAGGGCAATACCCATTGTTAGTGCACATAGTAAATACCAACCAAAGAAACTTAACATAAATACGAAATAATCCCATTTATAGCCATACATCATCTCTTTAGATTTTTTGATGCAAGCACCTGGTTCTTCTTCACCATCGATCATGATAAACATTGCTTGGCTATATGAAATAGCAGCTATAATACCTGGTATAACAAATAATAAAGACCAAAGACCAATAAAAATATACATTAATAATCCTAATAAGAATATAGGAACAAATTTAGAATAATATTTGAAAACTTCATCGTATTCAACTTCTTCTTTTCTTACAAATTTAAGAATAAAAGCAGTTAAACCATATGATAATGGCATAGTTGCTAATGAAATTAAATAAGTACATAATTGTCCCAAAAATGTATCATCCGTAAAGATTGCACTAGATATTCCACCGGCTAAAGTAGAAATAACAATAACTATTAATGCTGGTTTTAAAATTGTCCATAGATTTCCTTCAATCATTTTCTTGGCATCATTTTTAATTTTTGCTCTATTCATTTATCTCAACTCCTTCTACTATAAGTATATCATTAATTTAAGTTTTTTACACCACTTATTATGTTTTTTTGAATAGGATATTTATCTATTTCGTTAATATGTTTGTTTAAGAAGTCTAGAGAGTCTTCACTGCATTTTTTTAATATTTTAAAATCTTTATTTAAGTTTGCTATTTTAAAGACCATATCTCCGCTTTGTTTTACACCAAATAAATCACCGGCTCCTCTTAATTCAAAATCTTTTTCAGAGATGTAGAAGCCATCTTCACTTTCTTCTAATATTTTTAATCTTGGTGTGTCATAGTCACTTATTAAAATACATTTTGACTCTATATCATTTCTACCTATACGGCCTCTTAACTGATGAAGGGTTGCCAGGCCAAATCTTTCGGCATTAAATATAACAATCATGGTAGCATTACTAACATCAATTCCTATTTCAATGATGGTTGTTGATATTAAGATCTTAGTTTTATTAGATTTAAAATCATTCATTATTTTTTCTTTTTCTTCATTTTTTAATTTACCATGAAGAACACCTATTGGTACTTTACCATTAAGGGCTATATTTATTTTTTCATATAAATAATTAACACTGGCTAGTTTAGTATTTTCTTCTTCATTTTCAATTAAGGGACTAACTACATAGATTTGATGTCCTTTTTTTATTTCACCTAGCATTTCATATAGAACTTCTTTAATTTCTGATGTTTTATATAATTTGGTAATTTTAGGTTTCCTATTTAATGGTTTTGTTTTAATTTCGGTTATATCCATATCTTTAAAGATAGTTAGGGCTAGGGTTCTAGGAATTGGAGTAGCACTCATATAAAGTACATCAACATTTTCTCCTTTGTTTTGAAGGTTCTTTCTTTGATTTACACCGAAACGATGTTGTTCGTCGGTTACAACTAGTCCGATATTTTTAAATACGACATCATCATTTAAGACTGAATGCGTTGATAATAAAATATCTATTTGGCCATTTTTTAGATTTTCAATTATTTTGTCACGATCTTTTTTAGTTGTTGAACCGGTTAATATTTCAATATTTACATCTGTTAAGATTTTTTTGATATTTTCATAGTGCTGTTTTATTAATATTTCAGTTGGTGCCATGAGGACGCCTTGATAACCGGATAAATAGTTCATGTAAAGTGCTAGGAAAGATATAATTGTTTTACCGCTTCCAACATCTCCTAGAATTAATCTATTCATATGTTTTGGTGAGTTAAAATCATTTTTAATATCTTCTACGGCATTTACTTGTGAATCGGTTAATGTGAATGGTAAACTTGATATTAAATTATCTAGTTTTGTGGTATCAAATGTTTTTATATATGATGTTGTTGTTTTATCTTTTAAATATTTTAAATAATTTATTTTTAGAGTATATTCAAATAGTTCTTCATACTTAAGACATATTTCGGCTTGTTTTAAATTATTAGTACTAGTTGGATTATGAATTTCTTTTATGGCAGTTAGTTTATCTAATAATGAATATTCTTTAATGTATTCTTCGGGTATTAGACTGGGAACATAAATATTTTTTTCTAATAAATTATTAATTATTTTGTGGATGTTTACTTGTTTTAATCCTTGGGTTGTATGATAAATTGGTTCTATTTCATCTTTAATTATTGGGGTTAATTTTATATCACTAGCTGTAAATGTATTGGCTTTGATGTTATACTTTCCTATTACGGAAATGTATTTATTTAATGATAGATGTTGTTTAATAAAGGGGCGATTAAAGATGGTAACGTTTATTAGTTTAGTACCAGTGTTTAACCTGAAACTTATTTTATTTAAATTTCTTTTGATGTAGTATATTTTAGCATCTGATGCGACATATCCATTTATTAAAACTTCGGTGTTTTCTTCATAGTTATCTAGGGTGACTGGGTGATATAATTTATACTTATAGGGATAGAATGTGATTAAATCTTGGATGGTAAAGATGTTTAAATTTTGAAATAATTTTAAGGTTTTGGGACCAATTCCTTTAATATCTTCTAGCATATTTGACTCCTTTAAAAAATATTTTAAATTTTAACAAAAAATTGTTGACATTTAAGTCGTTTTCATTTAGTATAACAAGTACCAATTCACTTAAAGGCGAATTGGTGCTAGTATCACACTAGCCAACCCCTTTTTATTCTTTGAGGCTAACCCAGGGGGATAGCCTCTATTTTTTTATTTATTAGAAAGTTCTTTATAATAGTTGTATCTTTGGACCGCTATTTCTTTATTTATAGCAAGCAATTCGTTTGCTTTTTTTATGTCTTTTATTTTTAATGCGTTGTATCTAACTTCATTAGATAGGAATTCATCGTATTTATCAAAGTTTGGTTCTTTAGAGTCTAGATATAGTTTATTATCTTTATATCTCATTAATAAGACATAACCTGAATCAACAGCTAGTGCTTCTTCTTTGATTGAATTACTCATTCCACCTTTAATACCTTGTTCAATACATGGTGAGTAAGCAATTATAATTGATGGGCCATCATGTTCTTCGGCTTCTTTAATTGTTTTAATTGCTTGCATGAAGTTACCACCTAAACTAATACTTCCGACATATATATTTGGATATGACATAGCAATTTTAAATAAATCTTTTTTAGGTGTTTTCTTACCGCCACTCGCAAATTCACAAACTTGACCTAGATGACTTGATTTACTTGATTGACCACCGGTATTTGAATATACTTCGGTATCTAATACAAGAATTCTTACTTTTTCATTTGATGAAGCAACATGATCTAATCCACCAAAACCGATATCATAAGCCCAACCATCACCACCGATAGTCCATACACTTTTAGGTGTTACAAAACTTAATAAATCTTCATTAATGTACTTTTTAAATTTTGGTAATTCGGATTTTATTTTATCATAATCGTTAGAGTCTAATAGTTCTAATAGATATTTTGTTTCTTCATTATTAATTCTAAATAATTCTTTTTTTATACGATTTTGTAAGTTGTTATAACTATTTAGAATACCAAAACCATATTCAGCAGCATCTTCAAATAAACTATTACTCCATGATACAGAATAAGGGGTATTAGGGCATGATGCACCATATATACTTGAACAACCTGTTGCGTTGGCAATAACTAATTTTTCACCAATAATTTGAGTTAATAATTTAATATAAGGTGTTTCTCCACAACCAGCACATGCTCCAGAAAACTCAAATAATGGTTTTCTTAATTCAATATTTTTAATGGTTGTTAATGGATATTTAGGATTTTCATAATTATTAAATAGTTCGTTTGCCTCTTTTTGCTTTTCTTCATCAAACTTACCAAATGACAATGCATCTTTTGGACATGTTTTAATACATAAACCACAACCGGTACAGTCGGCTCCACTTATACTGATAATAAATTCGCCGTTAGGTAATTCGAATGGTCTTATTACGGCATGAGGACATACTAAAGCACACATTCCACATTTAATACATTTTTCTTTATTCCAAACAGGTATATCTTCACTAATTTTACGTTTTTCAAATTTGGTTGTTCCACCTGGAAAGGTACCATCTTTATAATCAAGAAGATCTTTAACGGTTAGTTCGTTACCACGTCTTGAATTAATCATTTCAAAGATATTGTTACTTGAAGTAATACTTATACTTTCATCATTATTAATCTTAATATTAAATAGATTATTTGGAGTTTCTTTAATAACTTTGATGTTACTTTCAACAATAGATTCTCCTTTAGTAGCAAATCTTTCTTTAACGTTTTCAATTAAGATATTTTGATAATTTGGAATATTTAATAAATTTAAAATTGAAGTTTCGATTATTAAACTTATTTTACCTTTAATTCCATTTTCTTCTGCTAATTTACTAGCGTTTATTATGTATGTTTTGATATTATTTTTATTTATATATTCTTTAACGTTTGTTGGTAGGAATTTATTTAATTCTTCTTCGGTTTTTGAGGTATTTATTATTAGATTGCCAGCTTGTTTTAAACCGGTTATCATGTCAAATTTATGGAAATATTCGTCTTTGGTTACTACTAATAATTCAGGATGATTTGTATAATATGGGGCATTAATTGGGGCGTTAGATAATCTTAAATGGGAAACTGTTACGCCACCACTTTTTTTAGAATCATATTCAAAATATCCTTGAACATAGTTAGATTTACCTAAGATTTTTAGCATATCTTTTGATGCACTTACGGAACCATCTGATCCATAACCAAAGATTTTAAATTCTCTAAAATTATCTTCTTCAATATAATTATAATGAGTGAGGCTTGTATTGGTTACGTCATCTACTACACCGACTGAAAAATCATCTTTTGGGTTATTTAATAAATTCATGTATACATCGTAAATATCATTTGGGGTAGTATTTTTACTTGATAGTCCATAGATTCCGCCATAAATTTTGATATTGGTATTTTTAAGAGATGATAATACGTCTAAATATAGTGGGTTACCACTGGCACCATGTTCTTTTGTACGATCTAATACACCAATTATTTTAGTGGTTTTTGGTAATACGTTAATTAGATATTCTTTACTAAATGGACGATATAGATGTACTTCGATTAAACCAAATAAAGGATTATTTTTTACGACTGATTTAATAGTATCACATACTGATCCCATAGCGATAAGCACTACTTTAGCGTTCGTGCCACCATAGTAATTAAATGGTTTATAGTCTGTTCCTATTTCTTTGTTTAGTTTTTGCATGTAATCATTTACGATATCGGGAACTTTGGCATAATCTTTATTTCTAGTTAGTACTGATTGAAAATAGATATCTTCATTTTGTGCTGTTCCTTTAGTGATGCTTTTATCTGAGTTTAAAGCACGATTTCTAAATTCAGTGATTTTATCATAATTTACTAATTTTTTAATTACGTCATCACTTATTTCATTTATAACATTATATTCATGACTGGTTCTAAATCCGTCAAAAAAATGTAAAAATGGTAAGCTACTTTCAATGGCTGATAAATGAGAAATTAACGCTAAATTATGGGCATCTTGAACACTCGTGCTTGCTAAAAAACAAAAGCCAGTTTGTCGTGCACTATAAATATCTTGATGATCGCCAAAAATACTTAAGGCATGAGATGCTAAACTACGAGCCGCCACGTGAATTACAGCGGGCAAACATTCTCCTGCCATTTTATACATATTAGGGATCATTAAAAGTAATCCTTGACTTGCAGTAAAGGTTGTACCTAAGTTTCCAGCATTTAAAGCACCATGAAGTGCGCCAGCAGCACCTGCTTCACTTTGCATTTCATAAACATTTACATTATCATTAAAAATATTTTTTATGTTTTTATTATTCATATTATCTATGTTACTTGCCATAGGACTAGATGGGGTTATCGGATATATAAAACTTATATCACTTAATTTATAGGCCATCATAGAACAGGCAGTATTTCCATCAACAACTTTCATATTTTATCTCCAATCTATCTTTAATTAATTATATCATAACTTGTTTAAGAAAAAGAAAAAACTCTTAGAAATCTAAGAATTTATGTAACTTGTTGAAGTATAAACATAATCATTATTTACTTTGGCAAAAGTGAATTTATATTTACCACCATATCCTATAAAAGAATTTTCAGATATTGTTTCATTGGATTTTTCTATTTTGTCTGAAGATACTACTAAGTTTTGATATGATTTACCATAATTTGTACCATCAGTTATAAGAACATAACTATATAATATTACTTCATCAGTTGTAGATGTCCAGTTATAATCTTGTGTATAAGTTAATAGATTTGAACATTCAGCATTACTTTCATTATTAATAAGACCAATATATAAATTTTGATTAAATTGTTCTGGTAAAAATTCATTATTACAACTATTTTTAGGTATTAGCTCTCTTAAATTTGTTTTTAAATCCTCAGTTATTTCAATTGGATCATTTACAATACTTATTTGCACGTTTTGGTTTGGCATAGTAGTAACAATTTTTTCTTGAGATAAATAAGCACTTGATTTAAAAATTAAAAAACTACCGGTAATAAGCAATAATGTTGCAATTAGAATAACTGATATATAAGCTATTTTTTTGTTATCTTCTAACATAATTGGTACTCCTTTGTTATTTTAATTATAAAATAAACATTATTAAAAGTAAACATAAGACTTTGTCGAAAATTATCCTATAAGAATTTTCATATTCTAGAATCTTGCAATTGTTTTTCTTTAAAATTTGAGATTTTAACTTTTGATAATTTTCATTATAACCTACTAATATATAATCTTTATTTAATAATTTATCTACTTTTTTATCTTGATAATATAATTTTCCACCACTAGTTAAGAGATGATTGTTATCAAAATAAGTACTGGGATGAATTATTTCAACTGTTAAATTAGATATATTTTTAAATAAATTTTTTATTAGATATATTTCGCTAGGAGAACTTTTTTCAAATAATAGAATATTTATTTTTACTTTAAATAGTGAATTTAAAATTTTGTATTTATTAATTATGTCATACATTATTTTATTTAATTTAAGAAAATCGTATATTTTATTATTGATAATTATGTTACATGGTATTTCTTCTTTAGAAAGGATTTTTGTTTTATGATTAAAAATTAGAATATAGTTATCGGTTAGTTCAAGTGTGTACATTATTCTAATTCATTTATTTCTTTGTTATAGATTTTTGATGGGTTAATATTGTTACCATTAAAGTTTACTTCAAATAACATCATTGAACTAGTAGATGAATCTACTTTATTTGTTCCACTTTTACCGATGATATCACCTTGATTAATTGCTTGGCCAACAATTACATCGACATTATTTAGGCTTTCATAAGTTGTAGTTAAGTTGTTTGTGTGTCTTATTGTAATAATATTTCCTAGGATATCGTCAGTTGTTACTGATTCAATTGTACCATCTAAAACAGCAAGTACATCAAAAACATTATCACTTCCATATAGAATACCGGTATTAGGCATATAAGTGTTTTCATATAAAATTAAGGAATTTTCTTGAGTTATGTTATCTGAATCTTTATCATAGAAGTTTTTAATTATTTTAACTGTTTCATCTTGATATGGCATAATAATTTTTTTATTTTTGGTGGTACTAATAACTGGTACAGCATCATCTATTAAACCACGATATACGTATGATAATGACTCATTTGAATAAATCATTCCTTGTAAGGTTTTACCTACTAAATATAAACTTGATATTATTGTAACTATAGATACAACATATACTGAAAAAACTACCCAGCCTTTTAATTTGTATTTCTTTTTCATTTTTCCTCCTATTAAAAGTTTGGATAATTTATTAATTTTTATACTTTAAATTTCAGATATTTCGGTATTTTCATAATAATGATTTAATATTTCTTTATAATTAGAGCCATTTTTGGCCATTTGATTTGCTCCATATTGACTCATTCCAACTCCGTGACCGTAACCGATTGTGGTTATAACATAGTTGTTATCTTGTTTTTCGATGGTAAAATCAGTAGAACGGAGATTTAATAATTTACGAAATTGAATTCCAGAGTATACTTTGTTATTAATAGTTATTGTGGAAACATGGTTTGTATTACTTCTTTCGATTCTTTGAATATTTATGCTTGAGATATTTAAGATTTTTTGAAGTTCTTCCGATGTAAATGTTTTTTGGAATTTATAATTCGGAGTATTTTCATTTTCAAGAGATTTAACACTGGTAAAAGTAGTATCATTAAATACAGTTTGAGAGTTTTCAGTATAACCATTACTCATGGAAAAATAGTAGGTTCTAAGTATTTTATTATCTCTTTTTATTACTTCATTATGAGTGAATTTAACACAGTCAGAAATTTTATTATAGTATTTGTTGTAGTCATCAGCCCATTTTTCTTTTAATTTGTAATTGGGGCTATATACTTGATCACTTATTCCTGAAGTTAACTCTAGAAAGTTATTTTCCATTTTTGATGTTGCAAAACTGCGGGCTGCCACTGCTTGGGCTTTTAGGGCTTCTTCGTTAAATAAAGCGGGCATTTCGGATGCAACTACCCCAGTAATATAGTCATTTAAATCAAGATATAAATTTAAATCGGTTAGGTGAACCACAATGTTTTTTTCATTATTTGAAAATAAAAAAGTAGCTTTATTAAAACTACTTATAAATATTGGTATTAAGAATGAGATTAACAATAATATTTTTTTCATAGGTCTCCTTAAAAGATTGCACTTACATTTAAAAACTCTATTATAAAACTTCCTAATAGGTATCCCATAATTAAGCTTATGATAATAATAAAAAATCTTGCTTCAATTATGTGATTTTTTTTAAAAAAATTATTAAAATTAATTCCATTTAGAACAAATACGGATAGTAAGACACAAACTATATATATAATCGTTTTTATCATTATTATTGTTCATACTCCATTATTTCTTTATTTCTTCTTACATGTCTTTCTTCATTTTTAAAATCAGTTGTTAAGAATAAATCAATCCATTTGATTAAATCATTTACTTTATGATTATTTACTCCTAAAGCGATAATATTAGCGTTATTATGAGCACGGGCTAGCATTGCTTCAGTATTACTTGTTACATGAGCACAACGAATACCTTTAACTTTGTTAGCAGCAATACTCATTCCAATACCAGTCCCACAAAGTAAAATGCCATAGTCAGCTTCTTTTGATGAAACTGCTTTTCCTACTTCAAAAGCATATAATGGATAATCATCTACTGCTGAATTATGAGTACTTAAATCAAGTGTTTCAATGCCATGATTATTTAAATATTTAATTATTTCTTTTTTGATATCAACACCATTATGGTCTGTTGCAATTGCTACTTTCATGTTAATTATCCCTTTCTATAATCTTGAAATCATTGAAGAAAGATTTTGACTTGATTTTTCCATCTCATTACTTATTGTATTTACTCTTTCAACTCTTAATTCTTTTAATTTTTCAGGTGCAATTCCGGTTAAATTTGAAACAATTTCTAATGCTTGATCTTCTCTTAATCCATATTGCATTAATGTTCCTTTAGTATATAAATTTACTGAATTTTTTAATAAGTTTTCGTAATATTCTTTTTCCATATTTCCTCCTATACATTATTATGTTATCATAATTGCTTAAATTTATTTGAATTTTGAATAAAATTTGACATGTATTTAACAAAAAAAGTGCTTAATTTAGCACTTAATTTAATTTATATTTCTTATTGAATTTTTCTACAGTACCAGTTTTCTTAGCAGTTTTGCTCATTTCTGGATTATATGCTGGTGAGCATGCACTACAAGTTTCAACAAAATGTGTTGGTTTGTTAGATTTTGTTTGGAAAGTATGTCCACAAGCACAAGTTACTGTACAATCTACAAATGATGGATGTAAATTTTTCTTCATTTTTATTCTCCTTCCGCCATGATTTAAATTAAATCATAGAAATTCGTTTACTTCGATAGTATAACATATATTTGAGAAATTGCAAGGGGCAATTTTTGCAGGACTAAATAAATTTCTAAATAATTCATTAAATTAAGATTTTATTTGTTCCCAAGTTAAGTCTAAATCAGTTCTTCCAAAATGACCATAAGCTGCTAATTTATAATAGATAGGATTTAATAAATCTAATTCCTTAATAATATTATCAACACTGAAGTTAAAGTTTTTATTAACATAATTATAGATTTTAACCATAGAAACTTTATTAGTGTTAAAAGTATTAATATAAATTGATATTGGATATTCTTTTCCAATGGCATAAGCCAGTTCTATTTCACATTTATCAGCTAAGTTATGAGCTACAATGTTTTTGGCAACGTATCTGGCATAATAAGCACCACTTCGATCTACTTTTGATGGATCCTTACTGCTAAAGCAGCCGCCACCAACTTTACCTATTCCACCATAAGTATCAACAACTATTTTACGACCGGTTGTTCCGCTATCGCCAAATGAACCGCCAATTGTAAATTTACCACTAGTATTAATTAGTATTTTAGTATTTTTATCTAGTAGTTCTTTTGGAATTATTGGTTTAATTACTTCATTAATAATTAGATTTTTTAAATCTTCATAATTTATATTTTCCTTATGTTGACTCGCAATGATTATTGTATCAACTCTTTTAGGGATGTTATTTTCGTATTTAATTGTTACCTGAGTTTTTCCGTCTGGCATTAATATTGAATCTTTATCTTGTTTTCTTACTTCAGTTAATCTCTTAACAAGTTTGCTAGCCAAAAGAATGGTTAATGGCATATACTCTTTAGTTTCATTTGTTGCATATCCAAACATGATACCTTGATCTCCTGCCATTATTTTATCTTTATTAACAGCATTATTGATTTCAATTGATTGTTTATTCACCTTAACTATTACATTATATTCTTCGTTATAACCAATATCCTTTAATACATGTTTGGCAAGTTTTTCATAGTCTAGTTTTGCATTTGTAGTAGCTTCTCCATAGATTAATATTAGATCATCCTTAATTGTTGCTTCGACTGCCATTTTACTATTTTTGTCTTGTCTTAATGCTTCATCTAAAATATAATCACTTATTTTATCGCATATTTTATCTGGATGTCCTTCCGTTACAGATTCACTTGTTAAATAATAATTTTTCATAATCTACCTCTTTCCTTTTTTATCAAAAATAAAAAAACTCTTGAAAGAGTTAGTAATAAATCTCTTTCATCGATATTAGCATTACCACCTTGCTTTAAGTAGGTTGGTATGAGTTCTTAGAGCTAATTCTCTCCCTCATTCTTGATAAAATTAATATTATTTATTTAACGTATTATTTCTAATACATATTTATATTATCATACTTTAGTTATTTTGTGAATAGTCATATAAATGGTATGAAACTTCTTTAAGAGTTATTGATTGATTTTTAAAAGTTAAAGTTAATAATTTAGTATGTTTACTAAAATTTAAGTTATCAATCTTTCCATAATAGTTATTATTATTAGTTTTAAGATAATAATTCATATTAGAATCTATAATCATTTCAAAATTATCATTTTTTAAGTAGTACTTTACTTTGTTTATTTTGGTTGTATCAATGTCATTGTCTAGAATTAAACCATTTTTATCAATTTTGATTGAAGCTGTGGCTGGTTCACATGTTCCTAAATATTCTATTAAATTATCGGAAAAATATTTTGAATAATCACTTGCTAACTTTAGTTTATTATTACTTATTCGATATGTTTTATTATTTATAGAAAAATAGAAATCACTATAAAGATTACATGCAATTGGTTTATGTTTTTCAATAACATTTTCCACTTTAGCATCAATAACGTTATATTTTAATTTGTTATATTTTTTATTAAATTCTTTTAATGCTTCATCTCTTAAAGCATCACTTACTGTATCAATTCCATCTGGAATCTCAATAATATAAATTTTATTTGTTGTAATTGCTATAAAACTATAAATTGTTACACCTGATGAATTGGAATAGTTAAAATATTTTATATCTTCTTTAATATTGGAATCTAATACCCATTTATTATTAACTTTCCAAAATAATTTACTATTTTCTATTTTTAAAAAAGGTATATCATCAAATTCAAATACTTTGTTGTCATTGTTTTCACCTGATCTATAAGCAAATGTTTCAGAATTTATTTTTTGAAATAAATTATTTTCCATGGTATATTCATATTCATTTAATTCATCAATATTTATAAATTTAATTTCTTCATTATTTAATTTTGATAAGTCAAATTGATTTTTTTCGTCTATTTGTGTAGATGAAGTTGTTGTAGTTGTGATAGTATTTGATCCTGATTCGGGTTGTTTCTTTAAATTGTTTGTTTTAATTATTAACACTATTAAAAGTCCGATTATAATTGCAAATAAGATTGCTAAGAGAATCATTATTTTTTTATTTTCTTTTGTTTCCATAAAACTTCTCTATTTTTAATTATATTCTTTCAAATTTTTCTAAATAATAGTTTCCATTTATTTTATTAAATATATAGATTTTTTCTGAAAGGTACGGAACTATGTCACCTACATCAGAGATATATTCAAATCCATATATGTATAATTTATTATTTAATTCATATGCTTGTAGTAAATCATCAGAAACTAAGTGTGGTGCGCCACAACCTAGATATCCGGAAAAAACGAATGAATCTGTTTCCTTTACGTAATGATATATTCCGCAATTTTCATAATCAAATTTTTCTTTTGGCATAGTTGCATTTGGACCATATAATTCTTTTTTCTTTGAAAGAAAATCTTCATATTTTATACTTTTTACTTTGTTATTTTCTGGACAGTTTACTTCCCTATTATTTTCAGAAAATATTTTATTACACTCTACCATTGTACCTTGTGCTTTTTTTGATACCATAGTATTTTCATCATAAATAAGATCATTATCAATACGATATTTTGATATTAATTCTTTAGCTTTGGTTAAATTGTATTCTTCGCAATTTGATGAAGCACATAAATTTAGAAAATATTCTTCTGCAGTTGTGAACTTTATAGTCGGATTTGAATTTGTAGAAGATTTTGTGGTAGTTGTAGTTGTGGTGGTAGTTGTTATAGTCGTTGCTTCATTATTTATTGTTGCAGAATTTTGATTAGATTTATTAAGTTTTTTTGAATTATTTATAATAAATATTAGTCCTATTAAAAACCTATAATTATTGCAAATAAGACTCCTATTAGTATTATTAATTTTTTATTTTCTTTAGTTTCATTTGTTTCCATAAACCTCACACTTTCTATTTTAATATTATCAAATAAACTAGAATTAGTGATAATTTTAAATTTAAAAGTTATTAATTTACTTAAATTTTACATTAAATTAAATTTTAATGTGGAATACTTAATAGTTATCAACAAATATAGAAAAAAGAAGATGTTACTCTCCTTTAAGTTTTAGAATTAAATCATATAATATTTTGTCATTAAACTCTATAATTAAATTATTATTAAGAACTATTTCATATAATTCTTTTTTATTAAGTTTCTTGATATCATTTAAGTTTATTTGATAATATACTTCTTTATATTGAATTGCTTGAGATCCACGAGCGATTCTTAAAACTTCTAGACCTTCATTTTGAACTATATAATCTAAAAATAATAATCTTTGATTTGTTAAAATTGCAGAGGTTGTTTTCTCATTACTTCCTTGTTTTACATATAGATTATTAAATATTTTAATGACATCTTCTTTATCATTTAATGTATATTTATACATATTTCCTCACTTATTATTCATCTATTATTTTAATGTCTGCTCCTACTGTTGTTAGTTTGTTTACAATATTTTCATATCCTCTTAAAATATGTTCTATATTAGTTATGGTTGTTGTTCCTTTAGCTATCATTCCGGCAAGCAGCATTGCAGCACCCGCTCTAAGGTCAGTTGCTTCGACTGTTTCACCATGTAAGTCTGTTTTTCCATGAATCATGGCTACTTTACCATCTAGGTCGATGTTAGCGCCCATTTCATTTAGATATTTGATATGTCTCATTCTATTTTCATAGATTGTTTCTTCGAAGATACTTGTTCCTTCACACTGGGTTAAAAGAGTACTCATTGGTTGACCTAAATCAGTTACAAAACCAGGGTATACTAGGGTTTTAATATTAACTGGTTCTAATTTATCTACCTTGTTGATAATGACATGATCATCTTTAACATCTAAAGATGCTCCTGCTTCTTTAAGTTTAGATATAACACTTGTTAAATGTTCTGGAATAATTCCATCTATTTTTAAATTATTGCCAAGAAGAGTTCCAATCATCATATAAGTTCCAGCTTCGATACGGTCAGGAATAACAGTTATTTCACCATCATGTAATTCATCTACACCTTCTATTGTGATTGTATCGGTTCCTAATCCAGTAATTTTAGCACCCATACTATTTAGGAATTCTCCAATATTTATTATTTCTGGTTCTTTAGCTACGTTGTGAATAACAGTTGTTCCTTTGGCTCTAACGGTAGAGAACATAATATTTATAGTTGCTCCTACTGAGGCAAATTCAAGAAAAATGTTATTACCAATTAATTCTTTGGCTTCAATAATATAATTTATATCATCTTCTACTGTTATGTTTGCTCCTAACTTTTCAAAACCAGCTGTATGGTAATTTATTGGACGAGCACCAATTGTACAACCACCCGGATATGATACTTTAGCATAACCAAACCTAGATAATAGACATCCCATAAAATAATATGAAGCACGCATTTTAGATGCTATATCTTTAGGAATGAATTCATTATGAATATTTGAATTATCAATATAAAGAGTATCTCCCTCTAATTCGACTTTTGATCCTAATAATTTTAATATTTCTAATAATAATTTAACATCACTTATTTTAGGGACGTTTTTAATAATACATTTTCCTTTTGTTAATACAGATGCGGGGATTAACGCAACTACGCTATTTTTGGCACCGCTTATTTTTATTGTACCAGATAATACTTTCTGGCCTTCTATAATTAGTTTTTTCATAAAAAAGTTACCTTTCTAAATATAATATAATATTTTAGTTTGTTTTAGTCAAATATCTAGGCAAATAATTTACAAATATTGACAATTGATATCAATATTAACAATATTATTCCTATAAGTGATGCTTTTTCTTTCCATACTTTTTGAGAATACTTTCCTAGAATTAATCCCATATAAGTAATTGTTCCAGCGCATAATGAGAATATGATTGGTGGTATGATTATTTTATCAGTTAAGGCTCTTAAACCAATTCCAACTGAGAAACTATCAATGGAAACAGAGAACGCAAATAAAAGAATGCTTAGTAGTGAATTTATTTGAGTTACTTTGTCGTTTTTTCGATCTTTATACATAACAAACGCTAGATATAACAAGATTATGGTCATGGTAATTTTAGGATTGATATTTATAACTGATAAGATTTGATTACCTAAAAATAAACCAATTAAGGGCATAATAAAGTGCATTATACTAACAACAATGGGAACTAATATAAATCTATTTTTGGATAAATGAGTTGTTCCGATGGAGAGCGCAATGGAAAAGGCATCCATAGAAAGTGCTACTCCAATTAAAAAAATACTTAACAAAAGATCACCTAGTTAAGTATATTATTTAAACTTTTCAATTATACTAGAAATAAATAATTTGTATTCAACGTCATTTGTTGTTTCGTTATTTTCTAATAAACATAAGGGTGGAAATAAGGTACACCACCAATTTTTTCCTAAACCATTACCAATTGTTATTACTAACGAGTTATATACTCCGGCTTCGTAAACTACCCCTTTATAAGTTTTACTAGGAAAATAGTTTAAACCATAATCTAATTTGTAATTATCATTTTTTAAAAAATCATGAATTTGAATGTTGATAAAGTCTAAGTTATCAACAATTATTTTGTCTACTTCTTCGGTTGTAGTTGCATTCTTAGTCAAATCTATAAGAACTTTTTCAATGTGATCTTTAAGTTCTAGTTTTGTTTGAATATCTAATTCACTATCTGATGATGCAATTACGCGAAATCTAATTGAGTCTGTTGGGATTATTACTTCATTTTGATTTTTATTTTTTATTAAGGTTAAACTTAAAATTATTATTGATAAACATATTAAAGTATTTTTCATTAAAAAATTACCCTTTCTAAAATAATATTGGGTAATCTTTTTAGTTTTTATTCACTATATATAAAAGCATAACGATTTTTACCAGCTAAATCTGTTTCAATAGCAACGTTATCATTTGGAAAATACTTCTTACATAATGTGTACATATCTTCTTTATGATCTTCATCTATTTCAAAAGCAATAAGATGCTTTTTATTAATTTTTTCTTTAACCATTTTTAATATTTGTTCATAATAAATTAATGGGTTTTTATTAGAAACAAAGATAGCTTCTTTTGGTTCGTAAAGAACATTTTGATTGTAATTAGAATCTTCTTCTATATATGGAGGATTACTTATTACAATACTTATATTTTCTGGTAATTCATAATTAAAAATACCTTGATTTTGAAAATCTACGTTTACATTATTTAATTTGGAATTTTCTATAGCAACATTTAAAGCTTCTTGACTTTTATCAATTGCTTTGATATTTAATGAAGGGATTTCTTTTTTTAAAGTTATAGCTATAACACCAGATCCTGTACCTAAATCAATTAAATTAGAATTTTCTAAATTTAGATTTTTAATTAATTTAATAGTTTTTTCAATTAAAGTTTCGGTTTCAAATCTAGGAATTAAAACATTTTCATTAACTTTAAAGGTGTAACCATAAAATGATACATCTCCTATTAAATAGGCAATTGGGTAATTAGCATTTATCTTAGAAATAACTACATCTAAATTATCATACTTTTGACAAAGTAAATTCCAATCTAAGTTACTTATATTTTCAGGTTTATTCCTCACCTTGCATTTTCCTTCTTTGATCTTCTGTTATTAAGGCTTCAATAATTGGATCTAAGTTACCTTCCATTACACGGTCTAGTTCCATAAGACTAAAGTTAATACGATGGTCGGTAACACGATTTTGGGGATAATTGTATGTTCTTATTTTTTCTGAACGATCACCTGATCCAATCATACTCTTACGAGCTGTACCTGTCTCATTATTTTGTTTTTGCATTTCAGCGTCATATAATCTAGATTTTAAAACAACCATAGCTCTTTCTTTATTCTTAATTTGACTTCTTTCATTTTGGCATGTTACTACAATACCAGTTGGAATATGAGTTACACGAACAGCTGAGTCTGTTGTATTTACTCCTTGTCCACCTTTTCCACTTGAACGATAAACATCAACACGAACATCTTCTGGTTTAATCTCGATATCAACATCTTCTACTTCAGGCATTACTAAAACAGTAGCAGTAGATGTATGAATACGTCCGGCTGTCTCTGTTTCAGGAACTCTTTGAACACGATGAACTCCACTTTCAAATTTTAATTTTGAATAAACATTATCACCTTTAATTGAACATTCAATTGTTGAAAATCCACCAGAATCTCCTTCAACAGCATGAGTAGCTTCTAATTTCCAACCAACTTTTTCAGCATATTTTGAATACATTCTAAATAAATCACCAGCAAAAATATTAGCTTCATCCCCACCGGCAGCTCCTCTAATTTCCATGATAATATCTTTTCCATCATTTTCGTCTTTAGGTAAAAGTAGTATTTCAATTTCTTTAGTTAGAGAAGCAAGTTTTTCCTTTTTTTCATCTAGTTCAATAGATGCTATTTCATGCATTTCGGGATCCATAACTAGTTCCTTTAAACCTTCTATTTCAGAAACTAAATCTTTATATTCGGCATATTTATTTACGACTTCTTCTATGCCACCTTTTTCCTTAGATAATTTCTTTTGTTTATTAAAATCTGATAATACTTCTGGTTTTAATAATTCTTCGTTTATTTCATTATATCTATTAGTTAATAGTTCTAATCTATCTATCATTGTTATCCTCCTTTATATATGAAAAAAGAATTAGTTACATCATATCAGAATCTAAATCGTCACTATCTTCATCAATGATTACTAAATCTTGTAAATCGTTATCGGTATCATCTTCTGGATTTGAATCATCATCATAATTATCTTCTGAATTTTCTTCTTCAATATCTTCTTCATTTTCAATTAACATATCTTCGTCTTCATCTTCATCAACAATCATTTTAGTACTATGATTAATCTTTAAATCTACAAATCCATTGTCTATCATAGTTAATCTTTTATCTGTAATTATTAATTCAAAAAATTCTTCGATATCATCTTCAAAAGTTGATTCAGGTAAATCCATAGCTTTAATTACTTCTTTAAATAAATCTTGAATTTTAATTTTTTTATTTGTATCTTTTAATATTAAGTAGGCTACATCATTATATGATAAAGTATCTTTTTCTTCATCAGTTAATTTAATCATTATAAATCCTCTTTCCTAAACCATTATATGTGTTATTTATAAATATGATAATGGCTTTTTTAACACTTATGATTTTATCATAATATCGTAGGTTGTCAATAGAAAACTACAAGAAGATGTATATAATGTAAAATAAAAATAAGCAAGCATTTAATTTACTTACTTATTTAATATTTTTATCTATGAAATTTAGATGTTGCTTCATGTTTAAATTCTGGTAAAACACTAACTGTTTGTAAATATTCATGAAGACTTTTTAAACTTTCAGGATTTAATTGTCCTTGTTCAATGTGATCTATTAGTGTAGATACACTTTGTCTTAAAGTTTCAAATTCTTCAACTGTTATTGATTTTTTCATTGTAATCCCCCTTACGGGTTATTATTCTAGCATATTGTAAGAATAAATGCAAACATTTTTTTGTTGAGTGACTGTCAATTAAATTATTATAGTAGTATTAAAAATAGATTTCTAATGTATTATCAATTTTGTCTTCACTTTCAATAGAATAAATTATTTTTAAGTATTCATCATTTTTTAAGATACTTTTAGTTTCTAATAATAAATTTAAAGTATAATTTTGTTCTTTTAACTCTATATTGGCGTTATTTTGTTTATAATCTAGGGTATATTTAAAACTATCATTTTCTCTATATAAGATATGATTTAATAAATCTACTTTAATGTTTTCTACTTCAAAAAAGTTATCATTGATGTTTCCTTCTTTTTCAAAGACAAGAGAATTGTTTTTATATAATTTTATTTTACTCATTAGTTACCACCTAAACGTATTTTAGCATAATATTTTAGTTAAATTCCATAATAAATATGATGATTATGAAAAGAATGTATAATTTATATAGAATATTTCTTTTTTTGTGGATAGCCTTTGTTGTTTGTATATGGGGTATTTATTTGTATGCTTATATAAGTCCAAAGATTGTTCTTAATTCAGCAAATAGGATTTATTTATATGATAATAAGGAAGAATTAGTGTTTGAAAGTAATAACAATAATGATTGGGTTGCTCTTAAAGATATATCGGAATATGTAATTAATGCGACTATTATTAGTGAGGATAAGAGTTTTTATGATCATAGTGGATTTGATTATTTAAGAATTGGTAAGGCAATGTTTAATAATATTAAAAGTGGTACGATTGTGGAAGGTGCTTCTACCATTTCGCAACAATACGTAAAGAATTTGTATTTAGACTTTAATCAAACTTGGAAGAGAAAAATTGATGAAGCATTTTTAACAATTAAATTAGAACTTAGATATTCTAAGGATGAGATATTGGAAGGTTACTTAAATACGATTAATTATGGACAAGGTAATTATGGAATTGCTAGTGCAAGTAAGTATTATTTTAATAAGAATGTGAGTGATTTAACACTTGAGGAAGCTTTGATGCTAGTAGGTATTCCAAGAAGTCCGGAAAATAATAATCCGATTGCTAATTATGATAATTGTATTAAAAGGGCTAAAATTATTGCTAGTTTGCTTGTTAAAAATGGTTATATAACTAAAGAAGAATATGATAATTTGTATAAAGAAAAAATTGAAATTTATGGTAAAAGAGAAAGAAATAATATGAGTACTTTAATGTATTATAGTGATGCGGTTAATGAGGAGTTAAATAGTATTTCTTCTATTCCAAAGAGTTTAATTAAATCTGGTGGTATTAAAATTTATACTACTTTGGATGTTAATGCGCAAAAAAAGTTAGATGATTCGATTAAGGAAAATGGTAGTAATGATGATGATGTGCAACTAGCTGGAATTCTTGTCAATCCGAAAACTGGTGGGGTTTTGGCTTTAGCAGGTGGAAAAAATTATGCAATTAGTCAATATAACCGTGTTACTCAATCAAAAAGACAGGTCGGTTCTACTATTAAACCTTTCCTTTATTATTCAGCACTGGAAAATAATTTAACGGAAAGTAGTAAATTTTATAGTTCGAAGGTAAGCTTTGTTTTTGGTAATAAGGAAACTTATACACCTAATAATTATTCTGATTTATATGCAAATAAGGAAATAACGATGGCAGCAGCTCTAGCTTATTCTGATAATATTTATGCGGTTAAAACACATTTGTTTTTAGGAGAAGAACAGCTTGTTAAAACTATGAAAATGGCTGGTTTAAAGGAAAAATTAAATCCGGTACCATCACTTGCGCTTGGATCACAAGAACTTAATATGCTTGATTACGCTAATAGTTATATAACTCTTGCTAATTACGGAACTACTAATGAGACTTATTTTATTGAACGTGTTGAGGATGTTAATGGTAATCTTTTATATAAACATAAGGAAAACTCTAAAGAGGTTTTTAATAAAGATTCGGTGTTTATAATTAATGAGATGTTAACAAATACTTATAATCCAGCTTTTATTGATTATTTAAATCCGACTATTATTTATTTAAATAGTAAGATTTCAAGAAAATACTCAATTAAGAGTGGTACTACAGAAAATGATTACTGGATTGTTGGATATAATCCGGATGCACTTATGATGGTATGGGCTGGTAATGACATGAATAAGAGTGTTAATTCGGTTTATAGTAAAAAAATTAAAAATATTTGGTGTGATACGATTGAAGAATATCTTAAGGATAAGGAAACTAGTTGGTATGAGCCATCTGATAACATTATAGGTATTCCGCTAGATGCTGTGTCTGGAGATACTCCTAAAAGTAGTAAAAATACGGTAATTTATTATTACAAAAAGGGTACGGAAAATTAAAAATGACTTATGAAAATTAATCATAGGTCATTTATTTATTTTAATTATTGCCTGATATAAATCAGAAAAATCGTAATCTTCGAATTCAATGTTGAAACCAGCTTCTTTTATTTCTTTATTTAAATCAGATATTGCGGTTTTAACACTGTTTAAATCATTTGGAACAATTCTTGGTTTAGGTGGTTCAACTGGTGTTTCTGGTACAACGATTGGTTCTGTTACTTCTAATTTTGGTTCTTCTTTTTCTTCAACAACTGGTTCTTCTGGTTGTTCTGGTACTAAAATATCACTTTCAACACCTAAATCCATGTTAGTTTGTAAATCATCTAATGAAGGATAATCTGGTTTTGGTTCTTTTCCTATTGTTGGTATATCAAATATATTTGTACTATTATCATGTTGAGTTTCTGTTGGCGCTTGTTCTTCTTGGATTTCTTGAACTTCTTTAATTTCAGAAACTGGATTTACTTCATTTGGTTCTTCTTTTGAGGTTACTTCTTCTTTAGGTTCAATTATTGGCTGCTCTTCTTTTGCTTCTACAACTGGGGTAACAATTTCGGTTTTTGAAGATGCTACTCGCTCTTCAGATATTTTTTCATCAAATAAATTTAATGTATTAGCGATATTTGGTACTTCCGGCATTTTGAATGTTATATTTGGAGTTGTAGAAGTATCAAGTTTTTTAATTTCATCATCTAAATCTTTAACTGTTAATCTTTCAGTGATAACTTTATTTAATAATTCTTCTTGTTTGTCAAGAGAAGTTATTTTAAGTAGGGCTCTAGCATGACGCTCACTTATTTTATTTTCACTTAAAGCTTGTTTAACTGGTTCGGCAAGACTAAGAAGTCTTAATTTATTAGCTATTGTACTTTGAGATACACCTATTTCTTTAGCTAATTCTTCTTGGGTTTTTAAACCTTGATCCAATATTCTCTTATATGATTTTGCTTCCTCCATTGGATTTAAATTTCTTCTTTGAACATTTTCAATAACTGCTACTTGAGCACTTTTATAGTCACTTAAATGTTTAACAATAACGGGTACTTTAGTTAAGCCAGCAATACATGCGGCTTTATAACGTCTTTCACCAGCAATAATTTCGTATTTATCATTTAATGGTCTTACGATAATTGGCTCAATAATTCCATGTTCTTTAATGGAATTAGCAAGTTCATTTAAAGCTTTTTCATCAAAAACAAGACGTGGTTGAAAACGATTTGGCATTATTAAATCGATACTTACATTTAAAATCGCATTTTCCATAAAATACCCTTCCTATTCTAAAGGTAGTGTGAATAGTTTTATTCACTACCACTTGTTTTTCTCTTTATTTATCT
>ERZ808252.823-NODE-823-length-26759-cov-10.083021_pt1 | contig 26759 bp, 22 predicted proteins | sample MGYA00521242_ERZ808252 | MGnify/ENA primary metagenome ERZ808252 (study PRJEB31516, sample SAMN03275581) | gut metagenome | biome: mammalia-associated habitat; material: feces | host: Papio cynocephalus | place: Kenya | collected 2012-08-07 ...
TACTCGCCGAACCATACGTCACTTTCGACTTCGCTCCGATGACCGGTTTGCAGGAACTCTCCCTGAAATGCGGGTGGATTCAGACCCTGCAGCGCGACCGTGCCAACATCGGTCATTATGTCGCCCCGTATGCTGGGGAACTCGTTGCCACTCTTCAGCATTGGGGCGCTGGTATTCAGAACCGGTTTGTCGCCGGTCGTAATCTGATGCCATACAGCCATCATGTCGATGCCGCAGGTTTTCCCTACGGTGGGAATTTTTATCTCGGAGACCCCTTCTATGAACTCATTGATCCGCGATGGGAAGGTTGGAAAGATGTCGGGGGGGGCAAGACTTCTGACATACAGCGAGGACTCTACGACAGACTTGAGATCTACTATGCCCCGAAAATATGCACAGGGCTTCACCTCCGCGCCTCAGTCTTTTTCCATTTTCACTGGAAGCAGTACTCTGGAACCAACCAGATGGTCTCTCTTGTCTTTGATTTGAATGAACTTATGAATGCGGTTCGGGAAAGACGGAATTCGTTAAGGAATTGATTTGTGGATCTTTGAAGATATATGACCATCAAAAATTCAAACAACTTCTGAATATGAAAAAGTTTTTGGCCTTTATTACACTAGCCTCCGCTTTGGTTCTCACATCCTGCGGACCTAAGGACGGCGTTTATGAATTTGATATATTTAGCACAAACGATGTCCATGGAGCATGGTTTGATTCCACCTACACGTCCTCCCGCGTCCGTCCGTCCCTGCTTGCGATCAACCGATATGTTGACAGTGTGCGTACATCCAACGGAGCGGAATCCGTGATTCTTGTTGATGCAGGAGACTGCCTTCAGGGAGACAATGCTGCGTACTATTTCAACTATGTGGATACCATAACCCCACATCTCTATCCGAGAATGGTGGATTATATGAAATATGACGCCGTTTGCGTTGGCAATCATGACATCGAGACCGGTCACAAAGTGTATGATCGTGTACGAAGTCAGATGAAGACGCCTTGGTTGGCAGCCAATGCCATTCGCGAGGACAATGGCAAGTCTTATTTTAGAGAATATGTCATTGTCAGGCGCAAGGGACTGAAAATCGCGATAATAGGAGCTGGGAATGCCAATATTGCCGCTTGGCTTACACCAGAACTCTGGAGCGGAATGAGGTTCGAGCCAATTGTCTCTATGATGCAGGCAAAGGTGGACGAGGTTCGTGCGGAGCATAATCCTGATATTATGATTGTCGCCACCCATACGGCCATAGGCAAAGGCGACGGTTCCGTTCTTGAGGCCGAGGGACTTGACCTTTTCAAGAGCCTCAGGGGTGTGGATTTCCTGCTCTGTGCACATGATCACAGGCCATTTGTTGCTGTCAATGAAGACGGAACATTCGGCCTCTTAAATTCCGGCAGCCATTGCCGCAACATCGGTCATGGCCATATCTCCGTTGAGGTCAAGGACGGAACAATTGTTTCAAAGGCAGTGTCAACGGAGCTCATACCTGTCAAGGCCGAACCGGTTGACGTCAGGATGGAGGAACTTTTCCACAATGACTATCTTGCAGTCAAGAATTTCACACTCCGTAAAGTCGGAGAACTGGAGACCGAACTCCGCACGCGCGATGGCTATGTCGGGATGTCTGACTATCTTTCTCTAGTTCACCGTCTCGGGCTTTCCGAACCCAGCGTGGACCTCTCGTTTGCGGCACCTCTTACATTCAATGGCATAGTAGAACCCGGTACAATAATATATAATGATCTCTTTACTATCTATCCATATGAGAATCAGATGTTTGTCATAGAAATGTCCGGGCGTGAGGTCAAGGACTATCTCGAAGCTTCCTATGACCGGTGGATAAATACCCTTACTCCGGCTCAACTTTCGAGACCCATCTCCTCAGACTCTCCGGCGCTCCTCAAGATTTCCCATCGACCGGATCCGCGTACCTCACGGGAGAAATGGTCTTTCGACAATCGTTCCTACAACTTTGACTCTGCCGCAGGCCTGAACTACACCGTGGACGTAACCAAGCCCTTCGGTAGCCGCATTTCAATTTCCACGATGGCAGACGGCACCATGTTCGACTACGCCCGTGAGTACAATGTCGCGATGACGTCCTACCGTGCCTGCGGAGGCGGTGGACTTCTTGAGGCCATAGGCGTGGATACGTCCGACATCAATTCCCGGATTACCGCACGTTTTCCCGAATATCGTGGTCTCCTCTACGACTATCTGCATTCCCATCCTGTTCTCACCGCAGATGATCTGCGTGACACGTCTGTGACAGGCACCTGGAAATTCGTCCCCGAGAAGCAGGTTGCCCCCTTCCTCAGAAATGACATGGCGCGTCTGTTCGGAGAGTGATTCCGGGTGCTGCGGCGGGTTTGGGCCGGTGACGGATTGGGCTCCCCCCTGGAGAAGAGCTCAGTCGCTGTGGTGGTGCGGATGCCCTTGCCGGTAGAGTTGCCAAGAGTTGAAGAGATTGTGCCAGAGGCTATAGAAACCCCCGGCTATGCTTGTCACTGGGGTCATGAAGGTGTAGGCCATCCAAATGGCGAAGACAGTGTTTTTCTGCCCGAGTGCCTGCCCGGCGGTGACACTGTTGTCCCATTTCGCCCCAATTTTGCGCCCGGTCCAGAACTGGAACATGCAGCAGAGCAGGGAAATTGCGGCCATGCCCACCATATAGCCAACGGGTATGCCGCTTTTGACAATGGACCTTGTAGTCACGACAATGGCCAGCGGCAGTGATATTGACCATATGTACAGCGCGAGATCGTTGAAGTGCAGAATCCAGCGGTGAAAATTCGGAAGCAGAAAACGTACGAGCCATGCACATACGCAGGGCATTATCAACAGCGGAAATGTCTTGGCCATAATCATGCAGAAGGCCGTTGTGAATGAAATCCCCTCAGCTGGATGCACAAGTGGCACAACCGCCGGGACAATGACGGCCGTGACGATATTAATGAGAATCGTATAGGTTATGATTCCCGGCATGTCACCGCCCAATTTCCCCGTGATCACAGCTGCTGCCGTGGCTGTGGGACATATCATGCAGATCATGAAACTTTCAACGAGAAGCCGGCTATAGTTCCCGCCGTTGCAGAATACCAGCGCAATGCCTGGAATCACGAAACCTGCGGCCTGGATCAGCAGCAGCCATGCCTGCCATTTGTGTGGACGCATCTGTCTCGGTGCAATCCTGCAGAATGACAGAAAAAGCATCAGGAACATGAGTACCGGCTGGATGATTCCCACAGCCTTGTCAAGGTAAGGTCCCGCCGGAGCCAATGCGGGGATGCTATGGTAGATGAGGTATCCTGCAACTCCGGATGCCATGGCAATCAGCAGCATCCAGTCTTTCCAAATTTGCTTCAAACTTATTTTTGCCATCGAATGACTCGAAATTAAAGAGGCTGGCCGCTAAATATATCGGCCAGCCTTTGTCTATTTATAATGTTTCAATCAGTTTTGCAAAGATGATCGTCATCTTGTCAGCAGCGGCATCGGCAGCGGCTATAATCGCGTTCTCGTCAGTGACATAGTCGTCCGGATTGTTGTGGGCCTCATCGGTTATGACCGAAATCCCGAAAATATTCAAGCCGCAGTGACGGGCCGCTATTACTTCGGGCGTTGTGGACATTCCCACGGCATCGGCTCCGATGTTTCTGAAGAAGCTATACTCTGCTGGTGTCTCATAGGAAGGACCCGTGCAGGCGAGATAGACACCCTTCCTCACATCAATTCCCTCCGCGGCAGCTATCGCTTCTGTATTGCGTATAAGCGCAGGGTCGTATGGTCTTGTCATGTCTGGGAAGCGAGTCCCGAAGTCATTGAAATTGGGACCTATGAGCGGATTGGGAATCATATTGATGTGATCACGTATTATCATAAGGTCGCCTATATGATAGTCGAAGTTCACGCCTCCAGCCGCATTGGATACAAGCAGCGTCCTGATGCCGAGCACTTTCATTATTCGCACGGGGAGCACGACCTCCTGCATGGTATAGCCTTCATAACTATGATAGCGTCCCTGCATGGCGATGACAGTCTTCCCTCCAAGTCTTCCGGCAATGAAATTGCCTTTGTGCCCGAGAGCCGTAGCTGTCGGCATGCCCGGGACATCTTTGTATGGCACAACACTCGCATTTTCGATCATGTCTGCCAATTTTCCCAGTCCGCTTCCCAGCACAATCCCGACCTCAGGTGTCAGCCCGCCGATCCGAGACTTCACAACGTTCGCCGCCCGAACTATTTTCTCATATCTTTTATCCATAAAATCCAGTCTTTCTTCAGTTATTTGTTTTATCCCACCACACAAAAAACAAAACCATTCCAAGCGATAGAGGGAAAGGGGATGCATAAAAAGATGGAGTGCAACGGAGCAGACCGTCTTTTATGCACCCCATCATAGGGACAGAATGAGTCTCTCAAACAAAAGACTCATCCTGTCCGCTGCAGCATCCGCTGCGCGCACGACATCGTTGCCGTCATTTACATAATCCGTAGCATAATCGTCGTGAGCCTCGTTTGTGATTACCGACATCCCGAATACTGGAATCGAACTGTGCCTAGCCACAATGACTTCCGGAATCGTCGACATCCCGACGGCATCGCCTCCTATGAGCCTGAAATACTTGTACTCCGCAGGGGTTTCATAAGACGGCCCTGTTCCTCCGACGTAGACCCCTTGTTTGAGATCGATGTGAAGTTCTGCTGCAATCACTTCCGCCTTTTTTATAAGCCCAAGATCGTAAGGCCTAGTCATGTCAGGAAATCTTGGCCCGAAGTCGTCAAGGTTCTTTCCTATCAGCGGATTCGGCAGCAGGTTGATGTGATCGCGGATAATCATCAGATCCCCGACATTGAAGTCGTAATTCACCCCTCCGGCTGCATTTGACACGAAGAGATATTGTATCCCGAGCACTTTCATCACGCGAATCGGGAGAGTCACGAGTTCCATAGGATAGCCTTCATAATAGTGAAAGCGCCCCTGCATTGCCACGACGAATTTTCCGCCAAGTTCACCGGCAATGAGGTTCCCCTTGTGCCCCACAGCTGTGGAAACAGGAAATCCTGGAATCTCCCTATACGGAATCACCATCGGATTTGCAATCTTGTCCGCCAGTTTTCCCAAACCGCTGCCCAGAACTATTCCTACGGCCGGTCTATGGCCACCGAGCCTTGCGCTGATGTACTCAGCAGCACCATTGATTCTTTCTATTCTTTCGTCCATAATGGCATTTGTTATAAGGTTATTGTTTCGTACCGGAATTTCCTGCCCGGTCTCATTTGATCTGCGAAAGTACCTTCCCGGCTCCCTGAAGAATCTCCCTTTCCCCCTCGATCCGCCTGTTTCTCATCACGAACCGTCCGTTGCATATCAGCGAGTCGATGCAGTCGCTGTGTGCGGAATACACGTAGTTTGCAAGGAATGTCCCCGGTGAAAGGAAATTGTAGTTTTCCGTGTCCACTATCTGTATGTCAGCGATTCTGCCCTCCTGAATCAACCCAGTGTTGAGCCCCAATGCATCAGCCCCGTTGACTGTGGCCATTTCGACAATCTCGTTCAGGGGACAGACTGTCGGGTCTCCTCTCCAGCCCTTCTGCATCATTGCCGAAGTTTTCATTGCCTCGAGAATGTCGAGGTTGTTCGAAGACGCGCAGCCGTCCGTACCTATGCAGACCTTGCATCCGGCATCTATAAGTTCCTTGTACAGAAAATGGTAGCCAGAACTGAGCTTCAGATTTGAATTTATGTTGTGGACGCACGTGACATGGTGCTTGCCGAGCAGTTCAACGTCATTGTCACTAAGCCACAGCGTGTGCGCTGCAATGAGATTCGGTCCGAGAACTCCTATCCTATCAAGATACTCTACGGGACTGAGTCCACCATGCGCCTCCTTGCTGTCTTCCACTTCCTTGCGGGTCTCGGAGAGGTGAATGTGCAGCGGAAGCCCGTGTGCCCTAGCGAATTCAGCAGCCCAGATCATCATAGGCTCGCTGACAGAATATGGTGCATGGAACGCCATGGAGAACCTCAGGTTCTTGTCCCATTGTTTTGATGCCTCAAACATTTTCCAGCATCGTATTTTCTCAATTTCGTTCTCCGCATCGGTCATCTTGTTTATCACGACATAAGACGATACCGGCCGTATTCCCATCTCCACGGCAGCCTTATGGCCGATCAACGGAAACCAATAGTGGTCGTTGAATGTGGTGGTTCCGGTCTTCATCATTTCAAGGCAGGCCACTTTCGTCCCCCAATAGACAAATTCCTCGTCCAGGTGGGATTCTATTTCCCAAACTTTTGCCAGCCAGTTGTGGAATGCCATATCCTCGCCAACGCCTCGCAGCAGGGACATGGCAGCATGTGTGTGCATGTTTACGAATCCCGGCATTGCGGTTTTCCCTGTGCAGTCAACGATTTCCACCGCTTCAGGATGGTTTTCTGTATCCGTGCCCGTGATTTTCGAGATTGTGTCCCCGTCTATGTAAATGTCCGACTGGATATTTCCGACGGCTATGTTTTTCAGGATTATGTCGTGCATAAAGTATTCAAATTTTTCAAAGGTAGGAATTTTCTTTGAGATTTACCATATTCTTCATATATTTGCAGGGTGGGTAAAACAGAGTGGCGTTATGCTTGACAACATCAGACAGCAGTTCATAAGGCTTATCTCCGCATATGAAAGGGAGAAGTCGGCACGGGAGCGTCTGGAGGAGGAAAACGTAAGACTTGCGTCCCGATGTGAAACCTACGGGAAACAGATTGCTGAGTTGGAAAAGAAAATAGATAGTCTGAACCTCGCGACCGCGTTTGTGGGGACGAAATCGGACAATTCAGAGTCAAAGAGAAAGATAGATAGTCTCATTCGGGAGATAGACCGATGCATAAGGCTGATGGAGGGTTGACCGCATGGAAATGACGAGAAGGATAAATGTGACCATCCTTGGGCGGCAGTTCGGCCTTCAGGCGAGTTCGGACAGGCAGGAACGTTCAATTCGGACGGCTGCCGGCATCTTGAACAAGATGGCCGAACAGTATTCGGCTAAGTTTCAGAAGAGCGACGACGTTGAGATTCTGATATTTGTGGCACTGAACATCTGTCTGAAGAAACTGAATGTCGAAGAGGAGATGAAAAATCTTCAGTCGGAGGCGGATACTCTGGAACGTGAGTTGGCTGGCTATCTTGAAAACATTGATGGAAAATAATCCGTTAGTTGCTTACTTGCTGAATTCAACACTGATTAAGTAACAGAGCAGGCTCGTGTGGGGGAAGACGGACCTATGTGACCTTTAGTGGGATTCCGGTTTTCCGGGACGGAGGATGTCTGAACCTTGCGGAACTCAAATCTTATTTTATTAAGGTTTTCTGTCAATTTGGCTAACGGATTTTTTTTATTGCTCAACGGTCGTTTCCGAAAGGATGCGGCCGTTTTTTGTGGACATTTTAACAATTTATTTTTAGTAATATGGAAATAGTTTTTTATATACTTTCAGCTCTCTTGGGTGCGGCTGTAGCGCTTTGTGTGGGGATTGCAGTGAGGCGTCATGTGCTCAATGGGCGCAAGGAGGAGATTCTTGAGAAGGCCGAGCTTGAGGCGGAAAGCATAAAGCAGGAGAAGATATTCCAAGCTAAGGAAAAGTTTCTGCAGCTCAAGAGTGAGCATGAAAAGACCGTGAATGAGCGGAATGCGGCAATAAAGGAGACCGAAAGCCGTCTGAAACAAAAGGAGAACACTCTTAACCAGCAGACAGCCGAACTTCAACGTAAACAGCGTGAGGCGGACTCCATCCGGGAGAACCTCAAAACACAAGTGGAGATAGCCAATCGTAAGGCCGCTGAATATGATAGGCTTAAGGAAGAGGCGAACCATCAGATTGAGAGCATTGCCGGTATGTCAGCCTCTGAGGCCAAGAACATACTCATGGAAAACATGAAGGCGGAGGCTCGGACAGAGGCGCAGTCATACATTAATGATGTGATTGACGATGCCCGTCTAAATGCCACCAAAGAGGCTAAAAGAATAGTAATCAATACGATACAGAGGACGGCCTCAGAGACAGCCATAGAAAATGCAGTCACGGTTTTCAATATCGAGAGTGATGAAATCAAGGGGCGCATCATTGGACGTGAGGGACGTAACATCCGTGCACTTGAGGCTGCGACTGGAGTGGAGATTGTCGTTGACGACACGCCTGATGCGATTCTTCTTTCTGCATTTGACCCTGTCCGCCGTGAAGTGGCCCGTCTTGCGCTTCACCAACTCGTGGTTGACGGTCGTATCCATCCGGCACGCATCGAGGAGGTTGTCGCCAAAGTTCAGAAGCAACTTGAGGATGAGATTCTTGAAATTGGCAAGCGTACCTGCATAGACCTCGGGATCCACGGCATCAACATTGAACTCATCAAGCTCGTGGGAAGGATGAAATACCGTTCCTCATACGGCCAGAACCTTCTCCAGCATGCACGCGAAGTTGCTAACATCGCTGCTACCATGGCTTCGGAACTCGGCCTTAACGCAAAGGCGGCAAAGAGAGCCGGTCTTCTTCATGACATAGGAAAGGTTTCCGACGAGGATCCGGAGCTTCCGCACGCACTTCTCGGTATGAAACTCGCCGAGCAGTACAAGGAAAAACCGGAAATCTGCAATGCCATCGGCGCTCACCACGAGGAAATTGAGATGACTTCGGTCCTCTCTCCGATCATTCAGGTCGCGGACGCAATCTCAGGCGCCCGCCCAGGTGCACGACGCGAGGTCATTGAGTCTTACATCAAGAGGCTCAAGGATTTGGAGAACATCGGACAGTCATATCCAGGGGTCGTTAAGGCATATGCCATTCAGGCTGGCCGTGAGCTACGCGTGATTGTCGGTGCAGAGCAGGTGACTGATGCCCAGGCAGAGACGCTTTCCGGAGACATAGCGAAGAAGATTCAGGACGAGATGACATATCCGGGACAGGTGAAGATTACCGTGATACGGGAAACGCGTTCCGTCGCCTTTGCGAAATAGGCGGGGACGGGGTGCCTAAAGGCGGTCTGCTTCGTTGCATGTGAATTTCAAATCCTCACAACAATAAGGTTGCTCCGGTGTTGAAATCCCTAGTGCGCCTTTGCATCCCATCCTTTTATGTTTCCCCTTTATCTCGGCTTATTGTGAGGGCTATCATGAAGTATTAGGTGGTATGAACTTGGATAAAAGATTTGTGAATAAAGTCGTTATGCTGCTGGCGGGGCTCGTCTGCAGCATTTCTTCGCTTTTTGCAGGGAACATAGATTGGACGGTGTCGGCATCTGAAACCGATGCTGCCGGTGTGTGGGAACTCACCTGCACCGGACTTATGGGGGAGGGGATTCATAGCTATCCGCTGTCAGACCCAGATTCGGCTCCGGAAATTGAATATGTCACGTTGGACAACTGTGAACTTGTCGGAGGACTTGCTGACATGAGTTCCGTCACCATGCAGGGCGGGCACAATCTCGTATTCGGAAAACTTGTACTTGTGCAGAAAATACGGGTGGCTGACAGTTCGAGACCTGCAACCATCAGGGGAACATTCCGGACAATGTGCTGCGAGGATACTTCCTGCTATCCTCCGGAATATCAGGATTTTGAAATTTCACTGATGGCGAACCTGTCTGCTGCGGCCGACTTGGGCGAGAATGTTGAGGGTGGGGGTTCTTCAAGTTATCCTGAGACTGACGCCGCGAGTGTGGCTGGCAAAGCGGCGGAGATTGCTGGGAATGGACAGACATCAGCTCCCTTTGACTGGGGGCTTGTGCTTCAGGCGATTCTCTGGGGTTTTGCGATGCTGTTGACTCCCTGCGTTTTCCCGATGATTCCGATGACAGTCTCGTTTTTCCTGAAGAATTCCGGAAATGCGCGCAGAGGACGATTCCATGCCTTCATGTACGGACTTTTCATCGTGCTGCTTTATACTGTCCCGATTTCACTCATCATCCTCATTACATGGATAGCCGGAGGTGATGCCGTGACTGCGGACATTTTCAATTGGCTTGCAACGCATTGGCTGCCGAACATTTTGTTCTTTGTCATCTTCATGGTCTTTGCAGCCTCATTCTTCGGGGCGTTCGAGATAACTCTCCCGTCCTCATGGGTCAATAAGGCAGACGGAAAGTCCGACAAGAAAGGTCTCATAGGCGTGTTCTTCATGGCGCTTACGCTCGTGTTGGTGTCGTTCTCCTGCACCGGACCAATTGTCGGCACCGTGCTGATACAGTCGACAAAGGGGCAGTTCTGGATGCCGATAGTGACCATGCTTGCGTTCTCCTTGGCATTCGCGCTTCCGTTCACGCTGTTCGCGCTTTTCCCATCGCTGCTGACAAAGCTCAGGAGCGGGAGTTGGCTTGGGAGCGTCAAGGTGGTGCTTGGCTTCATTGAGGTTGCGCTTGGATTCAAGTTTCTCAGCGTCGCTGACCAAACCTACCATTGGGGGCTGCTTGATCGGGAAGTTTATCTGGCAATATGGATTGTAACATTCACACTCTTGGGCCTTTACCTACTTGGAAAGATTCGTTTCGCGCATGATGAAAAGGTGGAGAAACTTTCAGTTACAAGGCTTGCTTTGGCGATAGCAGACTTTACGTTTGTTGTGTATATGATTCCTGGCATGTTCGGCGCCCCGCTCAAGGCATTGTCCGGATATCTTCCGCCTATTAGCACTCAGGATTTCGTGCTCGGTGCTGCCAATGCCCCTTTTTCAGGAATCTCGAAGACTTCCGGGACGAATTCTCTCTACGGTGAAAGATACGATCTTCATCTGCCGCTCGGTCTTGACGGCTATTTCACTCTCGAAGATGGCATTTCTGCAGCCAAGGCGAGCGGAAAGCCCATTTTTGTCGACATAACCGGGCACGGCTGCGTGAACTGCCGTGAGATGGAGGCTCGCGTATGGAGCGAACCACGCGTACGTGAACTGCTTTCCGAGAGGTTTATCATTGTCGCGCTATATGTTGACGACAAGACAAAACTTGAAGAGTCAGATTGGGTATATGCCGAGAATGGAACTATCTATAAGGAAATAGGCAGGGCAAATGCATATATCGCTAGAACACGTTTCAGCGTCAACTCGCAGCCGAACTATATCCTTCTTGACAAGAACGGCAGGCAAATTGCTCCGGCACGTGGCTACGATCTTGATGTTCAGAATTTTATTGAGTTTCTTGAGCTGGCTCTGTAGGATTGCTATGGCTAGACTTGTCCGATGCCCTCCTTCTATATTTTTCCAAGCGCTTCCTAAATGCGGCCCTCTGTTCCGCTTCCTTCTTCCTCTTCCGCTCAAGGTATTCCTCATAGCGGTTTTCAAGGTAGTTATCTGCCATAGTGAGGTTTACAGTTCCTCGAAATTGACATTGGAACTATACTTTCCCTCACCGTCCTCAGTCTGTGGGGCATTCTTCTTTATGTAATTGAGAACTTCTTCAAGACCCTCGACGAACTTGTCGAAATCTTCCTTGTAAAGAAAAATCTTGTGCTTGTCGTAAGCATAACTTCCGTCACGCTCAATTTTCCGTTTGCTTTCTGTTATGGTCAGGTAATAGTCATTTCCTTTGGTTGCCTTCACATCAAAGAAGTAGGTGCGTTTGCCAGCTTTTACCGGTTTGGAGAAAACATCCTCTCCACTGCGTTCATGAGCATATGCCCCATTATAATCCTCATTGTACATCTTGTGAGTTTTTGTTGGTAAATCTTCGCAAATATAGTTTTTTTTATCAAATCGTGTGTATCTTTGCATAAATATTATTGAATGAAGAAATGCTGAACCGCAGAATATTACGTATAAAGGCATTCAAGGTCGCCTATTCGGCGGCTCTCAGTGGGAATTTCTCGACCCGCGATGCCGAGATTGAACTCAGAATGTCCTGTGAGGCGACTAGGGATCTGTTCGTGTTCATGTCTGGAATCGTTGTTCCGTTGACGCGAACGGCCAAGGAGAGGATAGATTCTCTGCGCTCGAAATTTAACCCCACCGAAGAGGAACGCAACCCGAACATGAAGTTCTGCGACAATCGTCTGGCGCAGTTGCTTGCTGACGATGAGGACTTGAACAAGGCCTTGAAGCAGAGGAAATATTCATGGGAGCAGTATGACATTTTTCTCAAGAAAGTGTTGGATTCCGTGTATTCCAAACAGTATTTCAAGGATTACATGACTTCCGGCAAATCTTCAATTGCGGAGGATTGCGGGCTCTTTGTGCATATCTTTGAAGATGAATTCATTGATGTCCCAGAACTTGAGCACATCCTTGAGGATATGTCGCTATATTGGAACGATGACTTGGCATATGCCTTGACATGGTGTTGCCGCACTTTTGAGGACATCGCGAAGGGCGGACGCTGGACACTTCCGTACCTCTATCAGAGCCAGATGAAGGGAGGGGTTTCCGGTGTCGAGGATGATCAGGTCTTTGTAAAGAGACTTTTGAACCTGACTCTCGTCAATTATGACAAATACTCACAGATGGTTTACGATTTCGCCAAGGGCTGGGATGCTGATAGGCTTTTTCTTTCAGATGTTGTACTTGTTGTGATGGGCATTGCTGAGATATTGAATTTTCCAAACATACCGGTGAAGGTGTCTATGAATGAGTATGTGGAGATTTCTAAATATTATGGGACTCCCAAAAGCCGTGCGTTTGTTAACGGAATACTCGATCGCATAGTTAAGAAGCTTACCGAGGACGGACAGATAACAAAAATAGCAACAAACATTTAAATTTTAGTATATGAAATTAGTGACTTTATTGCAGGCAGCCGGCGCGCAGGGTGCGGCAGGCGGACAGTGGACAATGTGGGTGATGCTCCTGCTCATCTTCGTGGTAATGTGGTTCTTTATGATCCGTCCACAGCGCAAACAGCAGAAAGAACTCCAGAAATTTCGCGATGGCCTCCAAAAGGGAGACAAGGTCGTGACTGTCGGCGGCATTTACGGAACGGTAGCCGACATAAAGGACAAGTCCGTTCTTATCGAGGTTGACAAGGACGTCAAACTTCGCGTTGACAAGAACTCTCTCGTGAAGGACTACTCCGAGGTATCAGCATCGACTAAATAGTTCATTGTTACGCCAATTATTGATGCTAGGCCGTCTGTGCCGGTGCAGAAGAATCTTCGCTTGAGACGCTTTCTTAATAGAGTGGTTGAGTTCCTGAAAGTCAACAGAAAGGATTTGTTTGTGTTCTCGCTTTCTTTCTTGCTGGCTTTCAGTATCTGGTTTATACACAATATCTCGCTGCGTTATAGTGAAGTTCTGACTGCTACAGTCTCGGCTGAGTCAAACATACCTGGACGTCGCTGTCTGGCTTCCAACACTTGCAAAGTGGCAGCGAGATGCCGTGCTACGGGTTACAGCATAATCCGCAACAAGATGTTCGGAGGCGGGAATCCTGTCAAAATCCGATTCGATGCCGCTTCGCTTAAGCATAAGGAGGGTGATGTCTTTTCCTTCGCTCCCGAAACGATGCCAGAGTTCGGGAAGTTGGTCTTCGGAGGAAGTGTCTCATCTGTTGAATATTACCTAACCGACACTCTGCTGTTCGTCTTTCCTGCGGAAAATAGCAAAAAGGTGCCTGTGGAACCGATTGTCGACATCCGTTATGCTCCGCAATATATGAGCGTTGGCGGAATAGAGTTGAGTCCTGACTCTGTCTATGTCTATGGAGAGCCGTCAAGGATTGACAATGTCTCGAAAGTGTTCACCAGGAATGTGACACGTACGGATGTCTCATCGGATGTGCATGGTTCTGTGGAGATTGACCCTATAAAGGGTGTCAGGATATCAGAATCGTCGGTTGACTACACTATTGCAGTCCGACGCTATGTGTCCGAGGAGGTGAGCCTTCCTGTGCGGGTTCGCAACCTGCCTCCGGGCAAATCGGTAGCCGTCTATCCTTCCCGTTTGGATGTCGTTTTGTCCTGTCAGTTTCCGCTTATGGTCGAACCGGAGTCGCTGGATATACTATACGTGGATTACCATGACTTTGAGCAGTCCAGGAGCGGTAAATGTGTCGTCCGGACCGCTGAACTTCCAGATGGCGTCCTTGACGTACGTTTTGAAACTGATGTGGTGACATGCGTTGCTAGATAGTATTATATAAATTTACCATAAAACAAAAAATAATGAAAACGGATCTTACAAAGATACTTACAATCTCCGGACACCCAGGACTTTATCGTTATATTGCGCAGGCTCGTTCCGGAGCTATCGTTGAGTCCCTGGCCGACAAGACAAGAAGTTGCATCGGCCTTTCAAGCAAGATGACTACTCTTGCGGACATATCCATCTACACTACAAGCGGCGAAATTAAGCTCAGTGACGTTTTTCTCAAACTGCAGGCTGTTCTCGGCGGAGTTGAGGCTCCTGCTTCAAAAGTCTCGCCAGATGAACTTAAGTCTTTGTTTGCCAAGGCTGTACCGGATTACGATGGAGAGCGTTTCTATGTCTCCCACATGAGGAAGGTCGTTGATTGGTATAATTGCCTGCTCAAGTATGCGTCTCTTGATTTTGAGACGCCCGAAGGAGCCGAGGTTGAAGAAAAATAGTGACTCGCGGTATGAAAGATGACAGGCCCAGGCTCCAGTCGATTGTGCGTGGCTGCTCTAAGAATACGGTGGATACGGAACACGTGCTGGCACAGGTGGCGAAGGAGTATGACATCTGTGCGGAAGGGGATTGCGGAGATGATTACGTTGATGTCGTTCTGATCAACACCTGCGGATTTATCGGGGATGCGAAGGAAGAGTCGGTGGATACTATTCTTGAGGTGGCGGAACGCAAGAAAGAAGGCAAGGTGGGAAAGATCGTTGTGTTCGGCTGTCTGTCGCAGAGATATGCCACAGAACTTCCCGGACTGATTCCAGAGGTCGACTTGTGGCTCGGAGCGAGGGACAATGAGGAGGTCGTGAAGGCTCTTGGAGTGACTCCGGAACCCGCTCTTGTCCAGAGCCGTCTCGTTATAGGAGGCAATGGAAGTTATGCCTATCTGAAAATCAGCGAGGGTTGCGACCGTCGCTGTTCCTATTGCGCAATACCGTATATCAGAGGCGCGCATCGTTCAGTTCCTATGGAACGGCTGGTTGAGGAAGCAAAAAACCTCGCGGCAACCGGAGTCCGGGAACTTGTGATTATCGCGCAGGACACGACCTATTATGGTCTTGATCTCTACCATCGGAGGGCGCTGGGGGAACTTCTTGAAAGGCTGTCGGAGGTTCCTGGTATTGAGTGGATTCGCATACATTATTCCTACCCGGCCGATTTCCCGGAGGATGTTCTTGACATAATGGCATCCAATCCCAAGGTTTGCCGTTATATGGACATACCCCTCCAGCATATTTCAGACAAAGTTTTGGACAACATGCATCGCCACGTTGACGGACGCTGGACGCGAGATCTTATAGCGCGGATGCGGGAGAAGGTGCCCGGAGTCGTTTTGAGAACAACCATGATTGTTGGACATCCCGGTGAGGGTACGCGCGAATTTCACGAACTCCTTGATTTTGTTAAGGATGCGAAATTTGAAAGGCTTGGAGCATTCACATATTCCGAAGAGGAAGGAACATACGGAGCTCAGCATTTTAAGGATAGCGTACGACAGTCGACAAAGCAAAAGCGTTTGGACGAATTGATGGAAGCCCAGCGTGAAATATCATTGGCATACAATCACTCTCGTGTGGGACAAGTTGTGAAGGTGCTTGTGGATTCGTGGTTTGCGGATCAGTCCATGCTTGTGTGTCGCAGTGAGTTCGAGTCTCCTGAAGTGGATGGCGAGATTCTTGTAAAGTATACTCCGGAGCGTTTTCTTGACATTGACCCGCAATCACTTGTGGGGCATTTCATTGAGGTGCGCATCACCGCTGCTGACGACTATGACCTGACAGCGGATTTTGTTAGGTGTCTGGAGTAGTGAAGTGACAAGTTTAATTATCGCAATAAAATACTTGCGAAGCTTGAGTGAATGTTATTATGGGACGTCTTTCTTCTTGTGCCGCGCTGCTTTGCGCGGTCTTTTTCGCGGCCTGCTCGCCCCAGGTCTATGAAATGTCTGTGGATATGCGCTATCCGTCATCTTCCGGGCTTGATCTCACAGGGAAATCCGTGGCCATGGTTTATCCTTACGGGCTTACCCAAGAGGAAATGCAGCTGACAAGTTCTGTCGCAGGCGCTTTGGCGGATAAACTTGATGCAGCCTATCCAGAAAGCGATTCTACGCGTTTATACACAATTCAATACACGGATGATTTCCAGAAGATGGCTTCACCCGATTCTCTTGTGAGACTCGTATTGAAGACAGATGCGGATGTGGTATTTCTGTTTGGACATCCTTCGGAATTTGATTCTGGTTACAAGCAGGGCGGATTCAGACTTCCGCTCTATTGTTATGATTCCCTCGGAGGCAAGGATGCGGGTGTCAGGTCCTTCACTATTGCAGCTGATGCAGGTACCGATGCAACTGTCTCAGGAAAGAACATCGGTGACAGAATCTCCTCGTCATTTATCCCTACTTGGCGTGAAGAGGAGTACGGCATATGGTACACGGATGATGGAGCATGGAATAGCGCGCTTGCTAATGCTCTTGACTTCAAATGGAATGCGGCCATAAGCGGATGGATGTCTATACTAGAGACCGCAAAGGATCCTTATTTCCGTTCTTGTCTTGAATACAACATTGGTCTTGGATGCTTTATGCTGGGCAACCGTGAACTTGCGCTCCAATGGCTTGAGCAATCCGATGCAGAACAGAAATCGGAAATGACAACCGCACTGATAAATTGTGTCAAGAGTCGGAATTGACAAACGGACGACCTCATTCTACATCGCGTGCTTTAGCACAGATGTCCGTTCATAGTCATTCAAGTGCTTCTGCAATGACAGAAATCGGATGTTTTACGCTCACGCCAGTTGACATTTCAATTTGCCATTTGCATGTCTCGCAGTCACATGCAACGAAATCCGGTGCTACAGAGGCAACCTGGTCGAACAGCGGTTTCCCTATGGCTTGAGACACTTCATAGTTCTCTTTCTTGAACCCATAGGTACCTGCAATTCCGCAGCAACAACTATCAAGAACGGTCAATTCCACTCCCGGAATCATCCTGAGCAGTTCAATTGAGAAATATTCCCAGCCGAGCCTTTCAAGGTGGCAGGGGGTGTGATAGGCAATGTGCGCCTGGTAGTCCTTGCGGAAATTAAGTTTTTTGCCTTCGGAGATTTTCTTGAATATGTACTTTGTGGCAAGGTCGAGGCTGTCGCGGATTTTTCCATTATCTATGCCGAGCAGGTGCGGGTACTCCTCGCGCATGGTCAGAATGCAAGTGGATGATGCGCCGACAACGGGCGCTCCTGTCAACTCAATGGCCTTTTCCAAGACTTTAACATTGTGTCTTGCATTTCTTTCTGCAGTATGCGTCAGGCCATTGGAAATCATCGCTATGGAGCAGCATTTCTCGTTGTCAAGTAAACATACTCCGACTCCGAGAGCATTCATCACCTTGACGAAATCTCTTCCGAGTTGCGGATAGTTGTAATTTACATAGCAACCGTGGAAATAGTTGACTTTTTCGGAGAATGCTTCCTGCTGTGTTTTGACGTTCTTCCTGAACCATTTCCTGAAAGTTTCGCCGGCATAATTCGGAAATGTCCGTCGTCTGTCAATGCCGGCAAATCTGTCCAGAAGTTCCTTCACTGGAGCGGCACCGAGGAGCGGATTTACAATGCCAGACATGTTCCCAGCCACTTTGCCCATAAAATCGGTGCACGAGAGTACTGTCTCACGCGGTCCAGGTATTCCATGACCATACCTTATTCTTGCACTTTGGATTATGTCAGCGACTCTTACCCCAGACGGGCAGGCAACCTCGCAGCGCTTACAATTTATACAGTATTTGAGCGCGCTGTCATAGTAGGAACTATTCTTGAGCCTGAGTCTTTCCCCATCGGGGCCGGCTTGTTTCGGACCAGGATAGGACGGGTTTGCTGGAACAACTGGGCAGTAGACCGTACAGATGGTGCACTTCAAGCACTGCTCAAAGTTGTTCATGTCTATATTGCTGAATCTCATAATGTTCTGTGCGATGTTGCGTTATTGCGTTTTGGCTGACGATTTTTGCCGACTATGACTTTCTGAGTATGCTGTCGGCGGCACAGAGTGCTGAGCTTATAGCCACTCCGCCTCCACAGCCCTCATGTAAGGGGTTGCATCCCCCGAGTATCGCACCAGCGGCAAATAGGTTGTCTATGACTGTCCCGTTCCGGCTGGCTCGCATTCCTGCTCCCGCTGTGAGTTTCGCTCCAAATCCGAGGTAATTTTGCTTGCCGAAGAAATTGTCGGTATCGAACCAATCACTCTTGTCAGGAAGCGATTCTATGTCTATGTCCAAAGCCGGCTCGCAGATCGTGTCTCTCTCCGCCCGGATACCATTGCTGAAGAAACTTCCGCCTGCAATAATGAAATTATCAGCAAGGAAGTCCATGTCGCTGATGTTTGCTGTGCGCACGCTGACAAGTCTTTCGGAGTCGAACTTTCCGGTGATGACGGTGTCTCCCTTGAATAATTTACCTCCGTATTTAAGGAACAGATTGATAAGACCTTGCTGAATCTCGATTCCCGGCACAGACGGAGGCATAGTCGCAACGAATCTTACTCTGGTGTTCATAACCTTTCCGAGCTGTATTGCATCGCCCGAATCCGAAAGCCCGAATATCGCGGGAAGTACAATCAGGTCCTCACCATCATATTTTTCTCGGATCTGTGATGCGTATTCCTTGAATGCCTGATGGTCGAGAACTCTTGATATGTTCGTTGAGCGCATCTCTGTCGGGCTTTTTCTCAGATTTTCCAAAATTCCAAGATGTATGGTAATGGCTCTGCAGGGGCTTCCGGTGTTCTCGATTCCCTTTGCGACGAATTCCGTGTTGAAATCCAGGAACCCGTCAAGGTTGGCCACAAGCGCACTCTTGCATAGCGGTTCTTCCGGAGTCTCTGTGACCAACAGGTCATCCATTGTCAAAAAACAAGGTTTGAATGATCCCATTGAGCTGAGCCTGAATATATTACGAAGATCTTTCGGAATATGTGTCCGGAAACCGAAACGTCCGAATATCTCAACAGCATCTCGTATGTATCCGAGAACATTCTCTGGTCCTATTATGGAGTAGGGATGTGCGGATGGAAGTTTGTGCAGCCCTTCGAGCGGGTATTCTACATCAGTCCCGTCTGGAAGCCTATTCAGCAAATCAAAGGCTCCCGACCAGAAGTGCATGGCAGACTGTCCGGTGGAAATTAGGGCGCAGTCCTGTCCGTTCTGCTGCAGTCGTATTCCTGATAGCAGACCCGCCAGTCCTCCGCCTATTATTATTGTATCAAATTTCATGAGAATAGATCCATTGGGTATATTCGTTTTCCCGCAGAGAATCTCCCCAGCAAACTGGGCAGATGCCTTTCCAACGTTCGTTTATGAAAGTCTTCAGGTCCTCCTTCGCGCGGGTTGGGTTTTCTTTTTTCCTTGCAAGAAGTCCTGCTCCGCGGCAGGCGCACAATTCTCCTTGGCAAGTGCCCATCCCTAGTCTTGTGCGACGCCTTAGATCAATCATGTTGGTGACTTGCTGCGTGTCAATCGCATTCTCTGCCCTTGACAATGTAACTTTCTCGCATTCACAGATGAGACTTGTCCCATTTGTCCGGAGTTTTGGTCCATCGTTTACTTCTTGAGCGGAGCCAGGAAGCGGTCTTATTGCAGTAACGCATCTTCTGCAGATACTGAGTTTCCTACATACGAGATCTGTTGCCCATTCCGCCATGAGTCGGTAGGTCATCAACTTACCTCCCGTGATTGTTATGAAGCCGCGTATGCCGTCTCTTGTCTCGTGGTCAAGCAGCACGATGCCACGGCTGATGTTTCTTCCGGAAGGATCATCGTCGGCCGCGACAAGCGGGCGAACGCCGCAGTAGGCTCGTATTATTCTGGTCTGGGCAAGCACTGGAGAGAGTTTTTGCCCCTCTTCGAGCAGTATCCTGACTTCCTCCGGTGTCACGCGAATCTTGTCAACATCCTCTATAGGAATTCTGTCCGATGTTGTCCCGATCAGGGAAATTGTCTCCCCAGGGACGAGAATATCGGCATTAGCAGGCTTGCGGCAGCGATTTATGACAACATTGTTCACTCTATGCCCGAAGATCAGAAGAGAACCCTTTGCTGGGAACATGGTGATCTTGGCTCCAGCCATCCGCGCGATGCCCTGTCCCCAGATGCCTCCGGCGTTGACCGTGATGGGAGCGTAGAATGTATCGACCTCTCCGGTGCGTTTGTTCCTTATTTTTATGCCTTTGACCGAGTTTCCGTCCTTGACAATATCAATCACTTCGCTGTAGGTCAGTACTTTCGCCCCATGAATTTTCGCGTCCGTCATGTTCGCCGCCGTCAACTTGAACGGGTCGACGGCTCCATCCGGAACGATGACCGCTCCGATAAGAGAGGGGTTTACGGACGGCTCCATTCTGAGCGCCTCTTTCGGATCAATCGCCTTGGCCTTGATTCCGGCCTTGCGGCAAGCCTCCACAAGCTTTGTCTGGTATGCAGGGTCATCCTCCGGGAGCGTTATGAAGAGTCCTTTGGTGTTTTCAATGCAGTCCTTAGCTATCCGCTTGAGAATCATGTTCTCGCGTATGCACTCAGCGGCGGATTCTGTGTCAGTCACTGCATAGCGGGCACCGCTGTGGAGCAGTCCGTGATTACGTCCGGTAGCTCCTGTGGCGATGTCGTTCCTTTCCACCAGCAGCACCCTCAGTCCTCTCAGCGAACAGTCCCGTGCGGTGCCTGCCCCCGTCGCTCCTCCACCGATGACTATGACGTCAAACTCATTGTCTTTCAGCCTTCGCATGTCTTGTCCATTCTTGTATTCCCTGCATATATCAAATTGCGGGCAATGCCTCCAAATATCCCTCTCACTAGGCTTTCCGGCTATTCGGCTTTGCCAAGCCATCTGTCAAGCCAACTGAAGTAGCTCCTATGCCAGAAAATCGCGTTCTGCGGCTTCAGAATCCAATGGTTCTCGTTCGGAAAGACAATCAGCTCGGACGGCACGCCCATCATCTGCGCGCAGTTGTAGGCTGCCATGCCCTGATCGTACGGGACGCGGAAATCGCTGCCGCCGTGAATCACGAGAAGGGGAGTGTGCCAGTTTTTTATGAGCTTGTGAGGAGAGTTCGCGTAGTGGCGCAGTGCGGTCGGGTTGCTGTCCCAAGGCGCTCCTCCGTTGTCCCATGTCGGGAACCACATCTCCTCGGTGGTCATGTACATGTGCTCCTGATTGAATATCCCAGCGTGGGCGATGAACGCGTCATAAACGTTGCCGTGAACACCGCAGAGATAATAGACTGAGTAGCCTCCGTAGCTCGCACCGCATGCCGCCATCTTGCCGCTGTAAGGTTCGGCCTTAAGCTCGCGTGCAGCACTTAGGTAGTCCTGAATGTTTAGTCCGCAGTAGTCTCCGGAAATCTGCTCGCACCATTCCTTCCCGAAAGCGGTCGTTCCGCGACGGTTGGGCAGTACGACGATATAGCCATGCGAGCACATCAACCTGTAGTTCCAGCGGTAGGACCAGCCCTGGCTCAGCGTGCCCTGCGGCCCTCCGAGGCAGATTTCTATGGCAGGCCATTTCTTCGCCGGGTCGAACTCGGGCGGATAGAGCACCCATGTCAGCATGTCCTTGCCGTCCACGGTCTTCACCATGCGGGCCTCTGTCCTATGCTGCTTTAGCTGCGAAAGAATGTGCCCGTTCTCGTCAGTGACCTTCGTGCCTGTCTGCGTTGCCGTGTCGAACGCGACTACCTCGGTCGGGAAGTCCATGCTCTGCCATGTGGTGTAGAGGATTTCGCGGCCGTCAGTCCTGTCGATGAAGAACGGGGTCGTGAAGTCGTACCATAAGCTCTCGTCAGTCTTGCGCTCGACATTGCCTTCGAGGTCAGTGATATAGATGGCCTGAAGTCCTTCTGTGAGCGCGTTGAACCAGATGTGCTCCGAGTCTTCGTCCCAGACAGGGCCGGCGACGTTGTACTTGAATCCAGCGCTCAACTCGTGGATTGCCCCGACTTTCATTCCGTCAATCTCCGCAAACATAAGTCTCTGCTTGTCAGCCTCGTAGCCGTCCCTTTCCATGGAAATCCAGCAAATCTTGCCGCCGTCCGGGCTCCACACCGGAGTCGTGTCATAGCCCCCGCCCATCGGAACGCGCACGCATTCTCCGCTCTGTATATTATATATGTATATTTCCGTGTCTGTCGAGAACGCATATTCCAGCCCTTCTTTCTTGCGGCATGAGTAGGCGATCCGTGTCCCGTCAGGGCTCCAGCAGAGTTCTTCAAGTCCGCTGAAAGGCTCGGTAGGCAGCTCGTAAGGGGATATTCCTCCGTCAGGCGCGCCTTCGCTCCCGAGAATGTCAATGAAATTCCCCAATCCCTCGTCCCAGTTGAAAGCCCCGACAAAACTGTGCGGGATTTCCGTCACCCAATGATCCCAATGGCGGTACATCAGAGTCTCGGTCTCATAGGCTTCGGCCTTTGGAAGATCCGGATAAATCTGCCTGGGAGTCTTCACACGTCCCGGCACGGTCGAGAGGAATATCACCTGAGACTGGTCGGGAGAGAGTTTGAATTCTCCGATTCCGGCGGCTATGTCGCTGACTTTCTTTCCTTTTCCGAGTGTCCCGTCCTTCCTGACCTTGGCGATGTGAATCTGCCCTCCCATAAGGTAGGCTACTTTCTTGCCATCCGCGCTCCAGCGTGCGTTGCTGATGCTCTTCCCAGAGTGAGTTGCAAGATGGGCGTCACTTCCGTCTATATTGCTGATGTAGAGATTCCTGCAGGAGCGATTCTCCGCGATTGAGTTGTATGACACCCCGTAGAGCAACTTTGTGCCGTCCGGTGAAACCTGTGGATCCGACAGCCTTCCGAACGCAAGCAGCACTTCGGGGGTCATTTTCCCATCCGTTACTATGATTTCCGATTTTCCGATGAATCCCGTTTCCTCGGATTCCTTTTCTTTTGCGAACTTTCCCATAATGATGCCGGCCGCGGCTCCTGCTGCCACGAGTCCCAATGTTAGGATGATTTTTCTGTTTCTCATTTATATGTTTTTGTATATCAATTATATATCTATATATTGACGCATTCCCTCACCTGCACTGTCATGTCATTGACGGACTTCTCTCCTCACCATAAATTCTCATGACGGCAAGAGCCTCGTCGTGAAGCCGCCGCCTAACCTTTTCCGGACTCAGTACCTCGATTGCTGCGCCATATTTCCTCAGTTCAAAGTAGAGATCATCACTGTCTGAGGATACAAAAATAGAAAAATATGTCCATTCTCCCTCTGTTTTAAGCAACTTTTGGCTGTGATGGATGGGCAGGTCAGCGATATATTTTGCCTGCACTCCGCGCGCTCGGAACTCGACGGAGCAGCCTTTTTCATTTTCACGCGGGATGTATGTTCCGAACGACGTCGCGAGAAGTTCGCCGAGACTGAAATTTTCGGGATATGTGAACCTGTCGGGCAGAACTTCCACGGAGACGAGCCTGTCGAGGGCGTAGCATCGGAGCGCTCCGCGTTCTATGCAGTGGCCGTAGAGATACCATCGCCGCTTGTCTTCCTTGAGGGCGTAGGGGAGTACGCTCAGCCGTTCCGGAGCCGCGCTACTGTACTTGCAGTATTCTATTGCGATTCGGCGCCCCTCAATCATCGCCTCCATAATGCGCGTGAGAAAATGGTGTCCCGATGGGATCGGCTCCACCTCAATGCGGCCGCTGAGAGACTCCTTTCCCTTTTCCAACAGGGAATTTACCGTGAAACTGTCTATCAGCCACTCCATGGAACCGCTGTCACTCATGCGGTTACTTCGGTCGATGCCATAGCGGTTGGTGCTACGGTCACAGGCTATCCCCACTCCGAAGACCTCCTCCACGGCATTCTTGTAATTTACAAAGGTGCGGCGTGTCAGCGTCTCCCCGAAGCGCCTCTCATAACGCCCCGTTATCTCCCCGAGCGTCAGCCCTGCCTCTCCGGCATCCATGACCGTCTGCAGCAGCCAGATATATTTTGCAATCAGTTCCGTGACCATTATTCGTTGTTAAATATTCCCGAATGTTACAATAATCTTACTTCAGCTGATGTTGCTGTAGTCCTTTATCTCGTACTTGTTTTTCCGAAGTTCAGCGAGCAGCGAGGAATTCTTGGCAAGGCTCAGTGTCGGGTCTTCGTTCAGAACGGCTGCGGCTGCGTTGCGAGCGGCGCTTAGAATCTGGCCGTCCTTTGCGAGGGATGCTATGTTGAGGGCAATCGGGAGACCGCTCTGCTGGGTGCCCTCAAGGTCGCCTGGGCCGCGCATCTTCATGTCTTCTTCTGCAATCTCAAACCCGTTCTCGGTCCTGCACATCAGTTCAATGCGGTTCCTGGACTCCTTACTGAGCTTTTGTCCGGTCATCAGGATGCAGTAAGCTTTGTCGCTGCCTCTGCCAACACGACCGCGCAGCTGGTGGAGCTGGCTCAGGCCGAACCTCTCCGCACTCTCGATGACCATCACGCTAGCGTTCGGTACATCCACGCCGACCTCGATGACCGACGTTGCCACAAGGATGTTCGCCCGGCCTGCCGAGAATGCGTCCATGTTGAACGCCTTTTCATCGTTGTCGAGCTTTCCGTGCACCACGGCAATCTTGTACGGGGGGAACGGGAAATAGTGACGGATGGTCTCTATTCCATTTTCAAGATTTTGATAGTCAAGCTTCTCGCTCTCGAAAATCAGCGGATAGACTATGAACACCTGCCGTCCGGCGGCAATCTCTTTCTTGAGAAAATTGTACATCAGGAGGCGCTTTCCTTCCGTGCCGTGGATTGTCTGGACCGGCTTTCTTCCCGGCGGAAGTTCGTCAATCACAGAGACATCGAGATCTCCGTAGAGCGTCATCGCGAGCGTCCTGGGAATCGGGGTCGCCGTCATCACGAGCACATGTGGCGGTTTCCCATCGCAGGTCTTTCTCCAGAGTTTCGCCCTCTGTTCCACTCCGAAGCGGTGCTGCTCGTCCACAATTGCGAGGCCGAACCGCTTGAATTTGACATTATCTTCAATAAGCGCATGCGTGCCGACAATTATCCCTATTGAGCCGTCCTCAAGTCCGGCGTGAACCTCGCGCCTTGCGGCCGTCTTGCTGCTGCCGGTGAGCAGCGCCGCGCGTACCCCTGTCGGCGCGAGGTATTTGCAGATGTTTCTGTAATGCTGCTGGGCAAGCACCTCGGTAGGCGCCATTATGCAGGCCTGATAGCCGTTTCCGACCGCAATCAGCGCGCTAAGCACCGCGACCATTGTCTTTCCGCTGCCCACATCCCCCTGAAGCAGACGGTTCATCTGATGTCCCGACTTCATGTCGTCGCGTATTTCTGTGATGACCCGTTTCTGTGCCCCGGTCAGCGGAAAGGGGAGCGACTCGTAGCACTTGTTGAACGCCTCTCCCACTTTCGGCATAAGAATCCCGTCTTCCGCCCGCGAGCGGACGAATTTCTGTTTCAGCAGGGCAAGCTGGAGAAAGAACAATTCCTCGAACTTCAGGCGGAAACGGGAGCGCTCCAAGGCCTCTGCGTTGTCCGGAAAGTGGATGTTGCGCAGAGCATAATGGATTGGTGCAAGCCCGTATTTCTCAAGGATATACATCGGAAGCGTCTCTTCCTCATGACCGAGCGCAACGTTCAGCGCCCCCTGCATTATGCGGTTCATCACCTTGCCTGTGATTCCGCAGTTCTTCAGTTTCTCGCCGGACGGATAGACACCCACAAGGCGGCCTCCTGTCGTGTTCCCAGACGTCATCGCATTCGTGCCGCCGACTGCAGGAAGGCCTTCGGGAGGCGCTCCTGTCGTTGGTTTTTCAGGACGGTCAACTTCCGGATGGACGATGCTGAAACGTCCGTTGAATTCCGATGGCCTGCCGAAAAAGATGAAAGTCCCGCCCTCGGAAAGTTTCCCGAACATCCATTTTATGCCTCTGAAGAACGTCATCTCCATCTCGCCGCTTCCATCTCCCACCCACACGCTCATTCTCTTCACCGTGTTGAACTTCAGTTCCTTCGGGTTCTCTTGTGGAATTTCTCCCTTCGCTCCGAACAGCGTGATTTTTCGTACAGACGCAAGTATCTGGATGAAAGCCGCATCCCCTCTGACATCGGCAATGCGGACGAACGATGTCCTGTCGATGTAGCGGAATGGGTAGACGCGCAGCAGATCGGAGGCATATCTCACTCCGAACTCGCTCATGAGCGCTTCCGCGCGTTTCGGCCCCACTCCCGGCAGGAACTGTATTTCCGTTTCATTCCGCATAGCATGCGAAGTTACAAAAAAAGAATCCAACTGATGTTGGGGCGACGTAAAATGTTTTCCGATATATTTTGTATCTTTGCAAGATGCGAAGCACGTCTGCCAACGGAAAGACGAGACATTTTTTGATGTATTTTGGAGGGCAGATTTGTTTCGGAAGAAGGAGTGTACCGGGCGTACATGACTGATGAGGAAACGAATATGTACCCAAAAGACACAAAAATATATGGATAGAAAGATAGTTGTTGGAATAACCCAGGGAGACGGCAACGGAATCGGATATGAAGTTATTATAAAGGCACTTGCGGACGAGCGGATACTTGACTTCTGCACACCGGTGATATACGGGTCGTCCAAAATTTTCGGATTCTACAAAAAACTGAT
>ERZ808252.824-NODE-824-length-26755-cov-5.826030_pt1 | contig 26755 bp, 25 predicted proteins | sample MGYA00521242_ERZ808252 | MGnify/ENA primary metagenome ERZ808252 (study PRJEB31516, sample SAMN03275581) | gut metagenome | biome: mammalia-associated habitat; material: feces | host: Papio cynocephalus | place: Kenya | collected 2012-08-07 ...
TTCGCGCTGCATTTTCTTTTTCAAAGCTTTCAAAGCCTGATCGACATTGTTGTCACGTACGATAACCTGTACCATAAAATTCACATCCTTTTGTAAGAGGAGATTATTCTCCGATAAACACAAAATCATCTGTTCAGGGGACAAATTACCCGAAAACAGACAAAAATTCAACCATAAAAAGCTCTTCTCCGGCGAAAAGAGAAAAATCCCCTCCTTTACGGAAAACGGTTTATCACTTTCTTTAATATACGACGGATTTTGCGTGTTGGCAACATCTTTTCGACCGTAAAAGCCAGCGAATGAATTTTCGACAAAAAATATGTTTTATTTTTGTCAAAACGGTGTTATCTTTCATTCGATTTAACAAGTTCGACGGAGGCTCAAATGGCAAATTCGACCCCTAAGCAGGTTTTCGGCAAGAAAAACGTTCCCGATAAATTTTATCCCGATGAAAAGCCGTTGGTGGATATTCAAATCGTCGGGCGTCCGGGGAAGAAGTGCGGCTCTGCCGATGTCAAGCGGTTGACGCATCTGGTCAATACGATTGCCGAAAGTTCGCCGTTTGGCCGCGCCGTGTTGGAAGACGCCGCCAAGGCCGGCTATACGCTGACGATGGAAAAGCAAAAAGATTCCTGCGGGTTTTGCGAAGCGGGAAGCGCCATGATCGTTTTGAACCCCACCATGGACGACGGGCTGTTGGTCGCGACTTTGGCGCATGAATCCAGACACGCGCAGCAATTCATCCGCGGCGCGACGGCCGAATACGGGTGTTTCGATGTCAAGGGCGAAGTGATGCACAACCGTGCGTTGGAAGCGGATGCGGAAACGGCCGCCGCTGCGACGTGCCACGAAATTCGCGTCAATTCCGGAAACGCCGCCCCGTGGAATTGTTTCGCCGAAGATTCCGTCGATATCGCCGAAGGGTTTATGAATGCGGCGCCCGATCCGGAATCGCCCGTGACGGACAAGATGCTGCAAGGCGCGTTCGAGGGGTGGTACAAGGATGTCGATATGATGGAAGCATACGAGGCGGACATTACCGACGTCATGCAGGAAATGATGCGGGAAAAGGACTTCGCGCCGTACGATGAAAAACTTAAATCCGCCGACGAGGTCAACCTGTTCTGCCATAATGCCGCCGGAAAGTGTTATTGGGCGGATCGTCCGGATGTTTTGGAAAACGCGGACAAGCTGTCGATTGCGCCGGAAACGCGCGATGTCGCCGAAAAATATTTTGCCAAACGTGAAAAGGTGACGGGGGAAAAACCGGATCCGTCCTTGAACACGCTGAAAGTGCGCGGCAGTGAAAACGATCCGGCGGCAAAGGAAAACGGAAACGCGCAACAGGGAACGCGTGACCGCAAGGTCAACCCCGTGACCGCGCGGATCATCGCATCTTTGGCGGCGCGCCGCAGGTGATATTCCGTCCTTTTTCGTTCAAACAGCCCCGTCGCCGGATATGATCTGCGGCGGGTTTTTTTGTATGATTCCGTCGGGAATCGGAAAATTAACCTTTCGTCCATAAAACGGGGCGTTTTCATCCGATGATGTGAAAAATCATTTTCTTGTCGCATCATATTGATTTTAAATAAAATCAGTATTTTGTTTGGAGGGCGGGCGACAGGGGATTTTATAAAAATATTGACAAAATCACGATCTTTTCTACTATATTCACGTAAGTTTTTTTAAGCGAGGTTCACCCATGCCGTTACAACAGATTTTCGACGCCAATGTTTCCAAAAACGATTACGATCCCGCCGCTAAACCCGTCGTTGCCATTGATATGACGGAATGCAAGGTGGAGGATCAGCCCCGTATGGTGGCTTTGGTCAACCGTTTGGCGAAAAGCCCGTGCGGGTTGGAAACGTTGCAAATCGCGGCGGACAACGGTTTCAAATTCAGCTTTTTCGACGCGGGCGTGCGTTGTTGCGGCGCGTGCGACGAAGCGGGGCATTGGGTGCGCTTGAACCCGCAGGAATCCGATGCGAAGCTGGTCGGCACGCTGTGCCACGAAGCGCGCCACGCGGGGCAATTCGTTCGCGGCGCACATGAAGCGTTCGGCGTGCTGGACGTGCGTTCGGAACTGATGTGTTTCCGCGCGATGGAAGCCGACGCGCAGACCTACGCCGTCACCGCGTGCAAGGAATTGGCGCTGCAGGGCGACCGGTCGCCGTACAACATTTTCGCCCAACGCTATCCCGAAATCGAAGAAGCGTTCCGCGCGTCCTATGACAAGCACGGCAAAGTCAACCACGAAGTCATGACGGAAACGAACGAAGCGTGGTACGACCAGATCCGCACCAAAACGGTTTACGAGGAAGCCTATCAAATCGAACCGATGACCAAGGAAATCTACAATCTGAAACAGGGTAAAGAACCGACTTTGTTCTATGACAAACAGAAAATGACCGCGGAAGAGGTCGTCGCGCTGGCGTGTTGGACAAAGGACGGCAACTATTACACCAAAGACCCGAAACAGTTGGAGAGCGGCAAGTTTATGGATGTCGCGCAACAGGCGATGGGCGATATGCGCGAATTTTTCAAAATGCGCGAGGAATTGACCGGCATGAAACCCGATTCGTCGTTGGAAACGATCCCGACGCGTCCGGACTATATGCACCGCGAACGCCCCAAAATGGGCGAAAAGCCGATGGCGGGGATGTTCGAGGTCAAAGACCGCATTTTGAACAACAAACAGCGTTACGCGTCCGAAAAACAGGCGCAAAAAGCCGCTTTCGCGCGCGCCGCCGCCAACCGTTCCCGTTAAGGAGCAAAAGCTATGGAAATAATGACGTCTTCGATGCTGCAAAAGGTTATGGAAGAACCGAAACAGCAAATCACCTACGATCCGAACGAAAAATTGACGGTTGACGTCGATCTGTCGCTGTGCGCGGACGACGAATTGCCGCGCATGATCCATATCGTCAATCGCTTGGCCAAATCCGAATCGGGACGCGAAACGTTGGAAATCGCGAACAAGGCGGGCGTCAAATTCGGTTTTCTGGACGCGAAGACAAACTGCTTCGGGTGCTTTTTCGGTGGCGTGAACTACATCGGTTTGGGGCCCATGGCGTCCGATGACAAGCTGGTTTCGACTTTGTGCCACGAATCCCGCCACGCGGGGCAATCCGTGCGTATGGCCGATCTGCCCGACCGCGACAAACTGAACGTCGCGTCGATCATCCGCTATTCCCGCGCCAAGGAAGCCGACGCGCAGGCGTACGCCGTCAAAGCGTGCAAAGAACTGGAAATGCAGGGCGACAAAGGGCCTTTGGCGACGTTTGCCAAATTCTATCCGCCCATTTACAATTCCTATGAGCAGGCTTTTGCCAAAGAGGGCGTTTTGAACGACAAAGTCGTGTCCGAAGTGTTCAAAGGCTGGTACGATCAGACGCGCACCAAACAGAATTACGAGGAAGGCTATATCATCGAACCGATGCACGACGCGATTAAACAAAACTTCAATCTGGCGAGCGGCGGCAACGACGACGAAGGCATTTACACGTTTTCCGAAAACGTCGATTCCAAAACCGTTGTCGAAAAGGTCGGCTGGACGAAAAACGGCAACTATCTGTCGGCGGAAAATCCGGATTTTTTGGACGAGCCGCGCTTTGCCTCCGTCGGCGAACGCACGAAATCCGACGCGCAGGCGTTCTTTAAAATCCGTTGGGAACGCGCGGGAATCGAACCGGACAAATCGGTTGACGCCCTGCCGACGAACAAGGACGCGTTTGAACGCCGCCTGCCCGAAATGGGACAGCCGCGCGGCAACGTCGGCGAAACGATGAGCATGGGCAACACGATTGAACGCTGGAAAAACATTCTGGCGCAACGCAAGCTGGCGGGTACGCTGAAACAAGCTTTTACCCCGTACAAAAAAGCAGAATATCCCGACGAAAAGCCCGCCGTTGACGTCGATTTGCGCTATTGCGCGAAAAAAGACCGTCCGCGCATGATCGCGCTGATCAACCGTTTGTCGCGCAGCAAAACCGGTTTGGAAACCTTGCGTATCGCGGCGGACAACGGATATCACTTCAACTTTGTCAAAGGCGAATGCCGCGCGTTCGGTTTCGCCGATCCGGAACACAAGCGCATTGCGCTGAACCCGAAATTTTCCGATGCGAAGCTGGTCGGCACGATGTGTCACGAATGCCGTCACGCGGGGCAGTTTGTCCGCGCGTCCAATCTGGAGGAAAACAGATGGGACGTGAAAACAAACTTGATCTATATGCGCGCGATGGAAGCCGACGCGCAGGCGTACGCCGCGACGGCGTGTGAAGAAATGTTCCGCTTGGGCGACGAAGCGCCGAAACAGGAATTTTATAAATACTATCCGCCGATCGCCGCGGGCTTTACGAAGGCGTTGATTAAAAACGATGCGCAACTGGGCGATCAGTTGCTGACCGACACGTTCAAATCGTGGTACGACCAGCAGGGGACGAAGTCGGTGTACGAAGCCAACTATTTGCTGGAACCGATGCAGCAGGATCTGCGCGACATTGCAAACGGCAAGAATCCCGACGCGCAGATGAAATTCGATATGTCAATTTCCGCGCAAAAAACGATTGCGGAAATCGCGTGGACACAACACGGTAATTATTTTAAGGACGATCCTGAAATCTTGAACAGTGGAAAGTATCTGGACGTTTGCGACCACACGATGACGCAGATGAAAAAATACTTTGAAATCCGCAAGGAATTGACGGGCAAGGACGATTCCAAAGCTTTGGACGGCATTCCGACGCGCGCCGATACAATCCCCCCGCGCACAAAGGGAATGAAGCGGCCGGCCGTGAAAAACGGCGACGTCAAACGTCAACAGATTCTGAAAAACAAGGAAACGACGCAGGCGCGCGATTTGGCGTCAAAGATGATCCGCGCACAAATCGCCCTGAACCAAACCGGCAGATAAGCCGCAAAATCCAAAGAAAAGCCCCGAAACGGGGCTTTTCTTTTATCTTAAAAATACACCGCCGCGCCCGATTCGTTTGCAGAAGAATATCAGTAAAGATGGCTAAGGCGTCGTCATCAGGCGCTGACAAAATCCAAGATTGCCGAATGGGACAACAGCCAAATGGCGTAAGAAAAATAGTCCAGAACACAAAAAAAACCTCAAAATGAGCTGCCCCAGGACCTTTTTTGGGCTGTCCAATTTTCGGGGTACAGTTCAAAAGAGAGCTTTTTTAATTTTATTACCACTGATACGAAATATTTGTGTTACTTACACTGTTGATTTGATTAAAATTATTGTGCAAAGCACTTTTATTTGTTTTGTTTTTAAGTTCTGCTTCTATTATCTTCGAGCACATCGTGTCGTTATACGTTATCGTGTTTACGCTTTGCACATATTCCTTCGTTTCATCGCGTGTAAGGTAATGTATCGTTTCCAAACGTGTAGTTTTTTCTTCATAAACGCAATCGTTTTTCTTTTGCGACCAACTAACATATTGTTTTGAATAGCCCCCCACATTTTGACATCCTGTCAATAAAGATAACACTATAAGGCTTGCCAATGTTTTTTTCATTTCTGAAACTCCCTTTTTTGCATGAAAATACCCATCTTTGCAGATGGGCGGATTTTCAGAAAGAATAAAAACGGTAGGATGTTTTATCTCTTAAAGCAGGGGATATCCGATTGTTTTTATTTGTTTAATTCCTCTTTTTCCTATGTCGGTTCAATCCTTAAAAAATCCAGCGGGTAACATCGGGGTAACAGTTTTTCCGACGTTTCTTTCCTTTGAGGACGTTTTCGGTTTGATGATTGTTTCATCCGTAAATTACCTGCATTAATGATACAAAATTTTTTCAAACAAAGCAACTCGTCAATTTTTTCGACCCGATCAAAAAGCTCCGAAAAGCACCGTTTTGAACGGTTCCTCTTTGATTTGTTTCATGCCACCGTAAAGGCGTTTGAAATCAACCAAAGGAGTCCATTATGGAAATCAGGAAAGAATATTTAACGCGCGGACAGGCGGCGGAATACTGCATCAAACAGGGCTTGCCTGTCAGTCCGAAGACGTTGGCGAAATACGCGTGCGTCGGCGGCGGACCGAAATTCCGCAAGTTCGGAACGACGCGCGTGATTTACAAAATCGAAGATCTGGACGAATGGATCGAACGGCGACTGTCCAAGACGTTTTCATCAACGGGAATTCCTTGCGGCGGAGATGACGCATGACGGGCTTGGCGGACTTGTTTTTCCGTTCATCGAAAACACCGAAAGAAGCGAGTGCAGGAAACGCTGCGGGTGCCCACAATGTGCCCGCGAAGCTTTCCTGCACTGCGCGGCACAAGTCTGACGACTTGAACGGATTTATCAAATTCAGAGTCGGGCTTTCGTTGAAAAAAGAAGCGCGACAACACTTCGGACGCTCGCTTTCTTTCGTTCTGCGGCAACTGCTCTGCGCCTATATCGACAAGGAAAACCTGCCGACGCGCAAGGAAGCGGAAACTTTGAAACGCCTTGCTTTTGAAGCGCACAAAATCGGCGTCAATCTGAACCAAGCCGTCAAAGCTTTGAACGCCGACCCGAAAAACGCGAAACGGATCAAAGAACTGACGAGCCTGACAACGGAGCTTTCCGAATTGAAAGAAACGGCTATGGAAGCGATGCGGGGATTGAATGAGAAAACGCCCTCATGACTTTTTTGAAGAACACATCAGAGGCATTTATATCCGCGATCGGAAAATCGGACGGGGTTCGGGGCGTCGTCAGGCATTTGTCAAAATCACGGGCAGAAGTTATACAAGCCGCACCGTTTTTGCGAGTTTGCGTTATATCGGGAAAGAGTCGGACGGCGTTGGCAAAGACACACGCGTAATCGACGAAAGCGGTAAAGAAATAAAGCCCGCCGATTTTGAAAAAGCCATCAAAGAATGGGGGTTTAATCCGGAGATTGACCGCCGCAACGAAAGCAAAGGAACGCGGGAGCGCAAAACGCGGCTGACGACGCAATTCGTCGTTTCTTTCCCGAAGTCGTGTTCTCTGTCCGTCAAACAAACGGAAGACTTTATGGACGCGTTCATGCTTCCGTATCGGGAAAAGGGCGCGAAGTATTTTACCGCCGTTCACACTGAACAGAGATGCAAGCACGCGCATGTCATCGTCAGGAACAAAACGGAGTTCGGGGAACGGCTGACCTTCGACCGCAAAGACATACAAGCATTGCGGCAACGGCAAGTCGAGATCGCGAAGTCTTACGGAATTCGGTTGGAAAACACGCTTGTCCGGCAAAGGCGGGACGAAGACCGCCTGATTAAAAAGACGCTTTTGGAACGGCAAGTGCCGGAATGGCACGCTAAAAACGCGGAGATTGTTTTGCGCGACAAGGGATCTCGTCCGATACCGTTTTTGCAAAAGCTTCCCGAATTGGAACACAAGCCGGAGGCTCTGGACGTTTGGGCGCAAAGTTTTAAAGACGGCAACAAAGCGGCTGTTTTGTTTTTGGAAATGTATGCCGAAAACCCGCGCACGGCGTTTTGGTATGCGAACAACAAACCGGACGTGTTCGGGAAACCGCTTTCCGACGAAGCCGCTCCCGTTCCGCCGTTGAACGGCAGGAACTTCCGCTTGACACCGAAAGACAGAGAAAACGTCCTTAAAAGCCGCGACGAAATCGCCGCCCGCATGACTTCTCCGTTAGCCTGTCCCCGCATCGGCATTGAAGCCGCTTGGCGCAAAATCTATAACCTGACCGCCGAACATAAACATTCCCGACAAACAAAAGAAAGAGAGAGGGAAATTGAAAGATGACGGTGTATGGATATTTGCGGGTATCGACCGACAAACAGGATTGCGAAAACCAAAAGATCGGCGTGGAGGAGTTGGCAAAAAAGCAAGGCGTTCCGATTGAAAGCTGGATCGACGACGGCGTGTCGGGGACGAAAGAACCGGAAAAGCGAAAACTCGGCAAACTGCTGAAACGGATAAAATCGGGCGACGTAATTATTTGTTCGGAACTGTCGCGCTTGGGGCGGCGGCTGTTTATGGTCATTTCCATTTTGGAACACTGCATGAAAATCGGCGCGAAAGTGCTGACCGTAAAAGACGGCTACGAACTGGGCGACAACGTGCAGAGTAAGATTCTGGCGTTTGCTTTCGGGCTGGTCGCGGAACTGGAACGGGAAATGATCAGCAAGCGCACCAAAGAAGCCCTGCGACGCCGCAAAATGAACGGCGGAAAACTGGGCAGACCGTTCGGCAGCGTCAACCGCCGTCACGTTCTGGACGGCAGGGAAGCCCAAATCCGCGCGGAACTGGCAAACGGCGCAACCGTCGCGGAAATCACAAAAAAACACAAAATCGGAAAAAGCACGGTTTACAGGTTTTTGTCCCAAGAAAACCTTCGTTAGGTTGAAACATACCAACCTTTACCGCTCTTGGCAACACCTTTAAGTTTTTCGCGCATCTATACGCCCAACATCTTTCCCAACCTAACGAAGATTAAATTGGGAAAGGTTGGAAAATGCCTGCGTTTAACGAAGTATTGAAAAAATACCGCTCCGAATCCTATTCCGAACGCGACAAAGGAACGCGTTTTGAGCGGTTGATGCAGGCATATTTAAAAACCGATCCGCTGTATTCCGATCGTTTTCAAACGGTGTGGTTGTGGAATGACTTTCCCTATAAATCCGATTTCGGCGGCAAAGACGTTGGTATAGATTTGGTCGCGCAAACGGAAAGCGGCGATTATTGGGCGATTCAATGCAAGTGTTTTGCCGATGACGCCTATATCGACAACCCCGCAGTGGACAGCTTTTTGGCAACGTCTTCGCGCACGTTTGACGGCGAAAAAACTTTTGCTCAAAGATTGTGGATTTCGACGACGAATCGCTGGAACAGCGAGGCTGAAAAGACGATCCGCAACCAAAATCCGCCCGTTTCGCGCTTGTCGTTGACGGAATTGGAAAACGCGCCCGTTGATTGGACGGAGTTGGAAAACGGTATTTGCGGCGTGAAAGCTCTGAAAGCGAAATACCCGCTGAAACCGCATCAAGCCGAAGCTTTACAAGCTTGTCACGAACATTTTAAAACAGCGGATCGCGGTCGGTTGATTATGGCTTGCGGAACGGGCAAAACCTTTACGTCGCCGAAAATCGCGGAAACGGAAGTGCAAAACGGCAGAGTGCTGTTTCTTGTCCCTTCCATCGCGTTGTTGGGACAGACTTTGCGTGAATGGACGGCGCAGGCGGCGGAAAAAATCAATCCGGTTTGTGTTTGTTCAGACGCAGAAATCACCCGAGATTTCAAAAAAAGCGAAGAAGACGGAGCGCTTTCTTCGATTGTTGATTTGGCTCTGCCTGCATCGACAAACATCCGCAACATTGTAAAGCAACTCAGATACGCCGAAACGCAAAGCGGCATGACGGTTGTTTTTTCGACCTATCAGTCTATCGACATCGTTGCCGAAGCGCAACGACAGGTAGGTTTTGAATTTGATCTGATTATTTGCGACGAAGCGCATCGGACAACGGGCGTGATTTTGACGGGCAAAGCGGAATCTGCTTTTACCAAAGTTCATGACAACGCGTTTATCAAAGCGAAAAAGCGTCTGTATATGACGGCGACACCGCGTTTGTACCGTGATGATGTTAAGGAAAAAGCAAAAAAAGAGGACATTCTGCTGTGTTCCATGGACGATCCCGCAATTTACGGTGAAGAGTTTTACCGTATCGGATTTGCCGAATCCGTCCGTCAAGGATTGCTGTCCGATTACAAAGTTCTGATTCTGACGTTAAGCGACAAGGAAATTCCGCCCGCTTTGCAACGCGCGATTTCCGATGCAACCAAAGAAATCAGCACGGATGACGCGACGAAATTGATGGGGTGCATCAACGCGCTGTCCAAACGGATGCTGATTGACGAGGGATTGCTGAAACAATCCGATCCCGAACCGATGCGCCGCGCCGTCGCGTTCTGTCAAAACATCAAAATTTCAAAACAGATTGCGAATGTTTTTAATGAATTTAAAAACGACTATTACAACTCGTTGACGCCCGAAGACCGCGCCGAACTGGTTGACGTGTGCGCCGATCACATTGACGGCGGCATGGGCGCGGGCTTGCGCGACGAAAAAATGTCGTGGCTGAAAAAAACGCACCCGCGAACGGCAAGGAATGCCGCATTTTGACCAACGTCCGCTGTTTGTCCGAAGGCGTGGACGTGCCGACGCTGGACGCGGTGCTGTTCCTTTCAGCCCGCAATTCACAGGTTGATGTCGTGCAATCCGTCGGACGCGTGATGCGCCGCGCAGACGGCAAACGATACGGATACATTGTCATCCCCGTCGTTGTTCCCGCCGGTGTTCCGGCAGAGGAAGCCCTGAACGACAACAAACGTTTTGATGTCGTATGGTCGGTTTTAAACGCGTTAAGGGCACATGACGACCGTTTCAACGCCTTTGTAAACAAAATCGAGCTGAACAAAAAACGTCCGAACAATATTTTGGTCGGTGGAACGGCGGCGTTGTACATACCCGAAGAATCCATTGCCGAGCAGCTGGCTTTTCAATTCGGCGATTTGCAAAACGCGATTTACGCCCGCATGGTCAAAAAAGTCGGCAACAGGCATTATTGGGAACAATGGGCAAAGGATGTCGCCGACATCGCCGCGCGTCACAAAGCGCGCATTTCCGGTCTGGTCGCCTCGGACACGGAGGCTCGCGCCGCTTTTGACGAGTTTTTAAACGGTCTGCACAAAAACATCAATCCGTCCGTTACGGCTGACGAAGCGTTGGATATGCTGGGACAGCACATCATCACGCGCCCCGTTTTTGAAGCGTTGTTTGAAAACAGTTCGTTTGTCAAAACAAATCCCATTTCCGTATCCATGCAAAGAATTATCGACTTTTTGGACGGACAAGCGATTGAAAAAGACCAGAAAACGCTTGAAAAATTCTACGACTCCATCAAAGAACGCGTTGAAGGCGTCGATAACGCGGAAGGCAGACAAAAAATCATTGTCGAGCTGTACAACACGTTTTTCAAAGTCGCGATGCCGAAAACCGTTGAAAAACTGGGTATTGTATATACCCCTGTTGAAGTGGTTGATTTTATCGTCCGGTCGGTTGCCGATGTGTTGAAGCGGGAATTCAACCGTTCGATTTCCGATGAAAACGTGCATATCCTTGACCCGTTCACGGGAACGGGGACGTTTATCACGCGCCTGTTGCAAAGCGGATTGATCAAAGACAAAGACCTGAAACGCAAATACGAAAAAGAACTGCACGCGAACGAAATCCTGTTGCTTCCGTATTATATCGCGTCCGTGAACATCGAGTCCGCCTATCCGCAAGAGGAAGGGTATCAGCCCTTTAACGGAATATGCTTGACGGACACGTTCCAGCTGAACGAAAGCGAAGAACTGTTTTCAAAAATTTTCCCCGTCAATTCGGAACGCGTGATCGCGCAGAAAAAAGCCCCACTGAGAATCATCATCGGCAATCCGCCGTATTCGGTGGGACAAAAATCCGCAAACGACAACGCGCAAAATTTAAAATATCCGTTGTTGGACAGCCGCGTTGCCGACACGTATGTCAAAAACACAAACGCGACAAACAAAAATTCTCTGTACGACACCTATATCAAAGCGTTCCGCTGGGCATCCGACCGCCTTGATCCCGACAACGGCGGCATCATCGGGTTTGTATCCAACGGTGCTTGGCTGGACGGAAATGCGCAGGACGGATTCCGTAAATGTTTGGAAAAAGAATTTTCATCCATTTACGTTTTTAATTTACGCGGAAATTGCAGAACATCCGGAGAATTACGGCGCAAAGAAGCCGGCAATATTTTCGGACTGGGTAGCCGTACGCCGATTGCGATTACAATTTTGGTTAAAAATCCGAAAGTGAAACACGATAAAGCCGAAATCCGTTATCACGATATCGGCGATTATTTGACCCGCGAACAAAAATTGGAAATCATCAAAGAAAGCGAAAGCATTTTCAATCCGAAATTCGCGACGGAAATCATCACGCCGAACGAACACGGTGACTGGCTCTGCCAACGGAACGACGCGTTTAATACCTTTATTGCTTTGGGGGACAAGGAAAACAAAAACAATAAAAACACATTTTTCATGCCGTTCTATTCCAACGGTCTGAAAACGCAACGTGATGCATGGTGTTATAATTTTTCGGTTGAAAAACTTGCCGTTAATATGCAAAAAACAATTTCGTTTTACCAATCGGAAACGAACAGATGGCACAACAGAAAAACATCTGAAAACTTTGATGATTTTATTTCCAATGATACAACAAAAATCAGTTGGTCAGATAATTTAAAACGGGCGGTGAAAAACAATGAAATTGAGCATTTTGACAATCAATGTATAATTGAAAGCGTCTATCGTCCTTTTTCAAAACAATATCTTTATTTCAATCGTTTTTTTGAACGAACGTGTTTACCAGCAACCGAAACTTTTTCCAACCAAAAATCATCAGAATCTGTGCATTTGTGTATCTGGATTAAGTCACAAAGGCGAATTTAACGCATTGATTTCAAATGTTGTTCCCGATTTGGGATTAAATGCCGCTTGCCAATGTTTTCCTCTGTACTGGTATGAACGTGTGGAACATAAACAGCGCGGATTTTTCGATACGCAGGATTCCGATTATGTCCGTCATGACGGAATTACGGATTTTATTTTGGAACAGGCGCGGCAAATCGACTTTAAAATCACTAAAGAAGACATTTTCTATTATGTGTACGATTTTCTGCATCTGCCGGCATATCGCGAAACCTTTGCCGCCGATTTGAAAAAAATGCTGCCGCGTATTCCGCTGGTCGAAAATCCTGCGGATTTTTGGGCATTCAGCAAAGCCGGACGCGATCTTGCCGACTTGCATTTGAATTACGAAACCGTCGCGCCTTGTCCCGACGTTGTTGTTTCGGGCGCGGAACACGAAAACTTTCACGTTGAAAAAATGCGTTTCAAATCAAAGGACGATAAATCGACAATCGTTTTCAACCCGTATATCACCGTTTCAAACATTCCGTTAAAAGCGTATGATTACGTTGTCAACGGTCGATCCGCGATCGAATGGGTGATGGAACGTTATCAAATCAAAACGGACAAAGACAGCGGCATCACCAACGATCCGAACGATTGGGCAATCGAACATAATCAACCGCGCTATATCCTCGATTTGCCCCTGTCCGTCATCACCGTCAGTATGGAAACGAATAAGATTGTTGAAAATCTGCCGAAACTCTATTTCACGGAAAAAACAGAAAAATCCTGATTGTTCTATTAAATAACGCCTCGTAGTTATATCGGAAAAGCTTCGTCGGATTTTTGACGCGTAATGTCCTTAATCGGCTATCTGAAATCCCATAGGAGATCAAAAGTCTTAGATAAAAAATAGCCTCTCTCATTTTCACATCTTCCGGATACAATCAGACACATTTTTGAGTTACTATGTTGCTAGCCTTAAATAGCTCAACAGCCAGCTAAAGATGATATTTTAAGGATTGATATGACAACCACTCTAGCTTATTATCTATTTCTTAGGTGTGTTAGAGCGTGGAGTGAAAATTTTTGCAGAAAGAAAATAGTAAATATCATTCCTTGATGAATGGATAAAGAGGAAAAAGATGAATGGCATTAAGTGAATATGAAAAAACACTACAAACATATCTAGAAGACAGTCCTTTAATAGTTTTAGGATCGGGAGCCTCGATACCATATGGTCTCCCTTCTATGAAAGACCTTGCACAAAAAATAAAGGAATTAGATGGCATTTCATCTGATGAAAAATACGATGATTTTTGTAACGCACTTAATAATTATGGCCTAGAAGATGCTATGGATTCTTCAGCAAGAAACACAGGAAAAAATCAAGCGTTGCGTTTGGAAAGAGATTAATGAAAGAGATTTTTCACATTTTAATGCGAATCTAATAGGTTCTTCAGATGCTCTATCTGATTTAATTAAAAAAGTTATAGCCCCTACGCCTAACAAAGCTACTATTGTAACAACAAATTATGATCGATTAGCAGAGTATTCTGCAGATAGAATAGGAGCAACTACAGTTACTGGTTTTGAAGGAAATTTAATTAAAAAGTTAGAAATCCCTTCTACCCTGTTAAAAACAAAAAGAATACACTCTCGTGAAAGAGTAGTTGATATTTGGAAGGTGCATGGTTCGTTAGATTGGTTTTTAGCACCAGATGGAACAGTAATATCGTTTCCGTTTACGCAAGAAATACCAAATTCATTTCAGCCATTGATTATTCCTCCTGGAAAAGGAAAATATAATAAAACACACGATGAGCCGTATCGAAGTATTATAGCGGAATCTGATAAAGCATTTATTCAAGCAAAGTCATATTTGTGTATAGGGTATGGTTTTAACGACGAGCATATTCAACCTAAACTCTTGACACAAATTAAAACGGGAAAGCCAATTGTTATTCTTGTAAAGAAAATGACTGATGCATGCAAAAAACATATCGTTGATGCCAAAATCAAGAAATACCTTATCTTTGAAGAAGAGGATGAAACCCATACCAGAGTATATGGAAACAGCGAAGAATGCGTTTCTGAAGGACAGTTTTGGTTGTTAGAAAATTTTCTGAAAATTTGGTAAGGAGAAATGAAATGAGTATCTTTGAATATGCTCCGGAAGAGCTTCTTGGAACAGTCGAAAGTGTGGATACATCTATAGTAATTGTAAAAGTAGATGACGATGATAAGTTAAGATATTTACAGGTAAATCATTTGGTTTCCATCAAAAGTTCTAAAACGAACCAACATTTGATTGGATTAGTGGCTAAGATTATACGAAAATCATCTTATAATGATTCAAATTCAGATGTAACCCCGGAATTTGAATTTAATATCATTAAAGTAATTCTAATCGGTACACATTTTGATAGAGATTCCGGGAAAGAAAATGTATTTCGCCGTTCCTTGGCAACCATACCAACCATAAATGCGGAATGCCATCTTATTCAAGGCGATAGATTAAAGCACTTTATGCAAGCAATATCATCTATTCCTGAAGGAGAAAATACTGTCAGTCTGCAGATTGGAAATTATTCTATTGATGAAGATGCGACAGCATGGCTTAATGGCAATAAATTATTTCAGAGACATGCAGTAATTGTCGGTAGCACGGGGTCTGGAAAATCTTGGTGTGTTGCTAAAATACTTGAGCAAGTTGCAACGCTTAAATCAGCAGATGCAATACTATTTGATATTCATGGTGAATACTCCACCTTAATAGGAGAGAGCTTTACTCATCTTAAAATTTCCGGTCCGAATGATGCTATGGAAAACGGAATACTTTTCCTTCCGTATTGGCTTTTAACCTACGAAGAAATGCTTTCTTTAATGCTTGATCGAAGTGATAATAATGCCCCCAATCAAGCAATGATGTTTAGTCGTTCCGTTATTGATGGGAAAAAGGCGTTTCTGGAAAAAGAACATAAAACAGAAATGGAAGCCAGCATTACATTAGACAGTCCTATCCCTTACAATATAAATGAATTGATCGCTTTTTTGTCGAAAAAAGATACTGAAATGGTTCCTGGGAGTAAAAGTGAAAAACAAGGACCTTATAATGGCAAGCTGACACGTTTTATCCAACGATTAGAAAACAAACAAAAAGATAAGAGATTGAATTTTATGTTTTCTTCAGATGATAGTTTGCTTAATTATGACTATATGGAGAAATTATGCACTAAATTGATGTCCCCTTCTGTTGAGGGAAAAGGTGGTGTAAAAATCATTGATTTTTCAGAAGTTCCATCTGATATCTTACCTTTAATAGTTTCTCTAATCGCTCGTGTTATTTTTTCTGTTCAGCAATGGACTACCTCCGATCACCGTCATCCGATAGCTCTTTTTTGTGATGAAGCTCATCTGTATATTCCTTCCCATACGGAAAAAAGTATAGATAATGCTAGCTTAGTAACATTTGAAAGAATTTCAAAAGAAGGTAGAAAATATGGTGTCGGCTTGGTTGTAATTTCTCAACGTCCTTCCGAAGTAAATCGAACAGTTTTAAGTCAAAGTAATAATTTTATCGCCATGCGCCTTACAAATATTGATGATCAATCTGTAGTAAAACGTCTTTTGCCAGATAGTTTAGGAGATTATGCGGAAATGCTCCCAATATTAGATGTTGGAGAAGCTCTTGTTGTCGGCGATGCAAGTTTGTTGCCGAGTAGAATTCGTGTTACACCACCTGAACTAAAGCCCCGTAGTGCTACTATTGATTTCTGGGATGAATGGTCGAAAACAAATACATCGATTAATATTTCGGACGCGATTGAAGCATTAAGAAAACAATCTAAACAATAAAGGTGTCAATCCCATCTCAAAAACGGGATTGAATACAGTCGTAGAGATGCATATCTAAAAACTCTTTTCATCTTGATTTTTGAAAAGAACTGTTTAACATAATCTTTAGAGGCTCGGCAGATGGGGTACTAATGGTGGCTCCAACTGCATTACCTCTTATTTTTTTTAAGCTTATTCCCGCATCTTCCATTCCACCATCGGGTGGGAACGGATGCGGTCGAGAATGTCCGTATCGGAAAACAGTTTTTCGAGCGAATAGCGTTTGTCCGCAAAATCCCGCAGGAACGCTTGTTCTTCATCAGTCAGCATCAGCAAATCCGACAGGTATTCTTTGACGGTTCGTTTCATCTGCGGCAAATCGACAAACTCTTTGCGATGAATAACGGGCAGCAGCATCGTCTTGATTTCATACGGTCTTAACGCGTCAATGACCGATAAATCAAACGCTTCCGCGGCTTGATCGTTCAGCGCCCGATAAAAAACGACGCTCTTTTTCAGCAGTTCTTTTTCCACTGCGGGAAACACGTTTTGCCGGATCATATTGTGAATGTCGTACAAGTCGCGCGGCGCCGTTCTGGACAACAGCGCAACGATTTTGCTTGCGAACAATTCGGTTTTCGCCAATCGGCGGACTTCGACCGTTTGCCCCAAAACATCGGCTTTGACCCGCTCAACCGGCAGAATATGCGTTCGCAAAGAATAATTGATTTCAACTTTGATATTGTCTTTGACGCCGCCGCAGTTCGTATAACTGAACACGAAAGAATCCAAAGTGTGAGGAAACTTCGATTTCGGGCTTAAATCGTAGCCGTTCGCATTCATATATTTTTGCAGCGTCGTTTTAAGGCTTTCGCGGACGTTCAGCATTTCTTCACGTCCGATGTTTTGCGTAAAGTCCAAATCTATATCGACCGACAGGCGAGGCAAATCGAAAATCGTCAGGTTGATCGCCGTTCCGCCCTTTAACGCCAGACAGTCTTTCATCAGCGTGTCCGTATTCAGGAAATTCAAAATCTCCGTCAGTCGGAACACCTTTTCCAACGTGTCGCGGTTAAAGTTCAATTCTTCGGCTTTTTGCCCGATAAAAGCTTTGCTCAACAGCATTTTTATTCCTTAACGTAGAGGTTCCAACGCTTGTTTAACGTTGTTCCTTTTCCCAAATAGCGGCGGGAAGCGATGCCTTTTTGGCAGAAGTCGAAGAAACCGTCCGACAGCTTCAAATCCGATTGACGCTTTTCCAATAAATAGCCCGCCTTTTGATACAAAAACGCTTTGCCGTACAAAGGCAGATAACGCCGCAACCTGTCTTCGTCCAATGACGGGATCGCATCAAGACAATTATCCAGCTCTTCCGGACCGCAGACTTTTTCAACGGCGTCGATGCAGTCCAGAACGGAGCGTTCCAAATCCGTCACGCGCACGTTGTTTTGTTCCGAAACGCCTTCGGAAATGCCGGAAAAGATTTGACGATACGCGACGCCGTCAAACTCGAACGGCTTGACTTTGCTTTGACTGATGAACGTCATATCGTAAAAGACTTGATTGGCGTATCCGTAAAACTCCAAAGCCGCGTGATGGGAAACGCAGGCGGTCGGGGAAACGCGGGACGCGATTTCAAACTTGTTCACGGTCGGCTGATGTGTTTCCAAGCTGACGGAAACGTATAAATCCTTTCGGACTCGGCGGATCAATCCCTGCTTCAAAGCGTCGTCCAAATACTTGGAGGCGTTTTCGCGCCAAAGGGCTTCGGCTTGTTTTCTGCCGAAGCACCCTAACGCCAGAAGCTTTTTATAAGAGTCCAACTTCATTTTAATTTTTCCTCGATATATGTATGTTTATAGCATAAATCGAGTTCTTTTTGAAATAGTTTTTACTTATATCCCCATCAACTCCGCGATTCTTTCACTGACGACATCGGCGGCTTGGATAAGCGATTTATCCGTCAGATGCGTGTATCTGTTCGTAATCGTATGCAATTTATGCCCCAGCAGTCCCGCTATAATCGCGTCGGAATACCCCAAAGCCGCCGTCATGGACGCAAAACTGTGCCGCAAGGCGTGGGCGCAAAGATTTTCCAGCCCCGGATACTTTTTGATGGTTCTCTTAAAGATATTTTTAGCGACATCCGCCGTTTTCTTTACGCGGGGGAACACAAAATCTTCATCATTTTCAGGGCGGATTTCCGTCTTCATTTTTAACAACAGTTTCTTTACCGCTATTCCGAAAGGTCGGTTTTGCGCTCCCGTTTTCGTATCGGGAAAGCGGAACACTTGCGATTCAAAGTCGATATATTTCCATTTCAGCGTCATAATTTCATTACACCGGCAACCGGTCATAGCCAACAAGCGAACGGAATTTAACGCGTATTTGTCAAGATAATTGCTCTGCCGCAAAGCCTCTCCCAACCGTTTTAAGTCATTCTCGTCAAGAAAAATTTCCCGTTTGTTATTCGGCATTTTTTTAATTCTGCGGCACGGATTGTGTTCCACCAAACCGTTGTCAACGGCGTATTCAAACATACCGCTTAAAACGCACAGGCAGTTGTTCGCCGTCGCAATAAATTTATGATTTTCGCGCTTGAAACGTTCTTTGACATACGCCCCGGAAAGCAGGTCGTCATACAGCCTTTGTATATCTCCGCGCAAGACTTCTTTGACGATCATTTTGCCGATAGAGGGCTTGATGTGATTGCGGATATGGTTTTCATAATCGGTGCGCGTATTGGGCTTAATGCGGATTTTCCTTTTTTCATAGAAAGCGTCAGCCAGTTCCGCAACCGTCAAAGCCTTTCTTTTTTCGATCCTGTCGTTTTGGGGATCTTTCCCTTGAACGACAAGAGCCAAAATCCGTTTTGCTTCTTCGCGCGCTTGCGCGGGTGTGATTTGAGATGTTTTGGCGATTGTCAGTTTCTTTTGCTTTCCGTAAGCGTTGCGGTACATCACGATATAACTGGCGGAATCTTTGCGGACGCGCACGCCGAATCCTTTGAGGGAATCGTCAAAATAGGTTTTTTCCGCGCCGTCAAAACGCAGATCGTTTATGAAAGATTTGTTGATATTCATCATTTTTCTCCTTTGTCGGGGTAACACACGGGTAACAAAGCGGAGAAAAAATCCGTTCAAAACAGAAAACGCCCGCGCTTGGCTTCCAAAAGCAGAAAAGCGGATTTATTAAGGAATATCAATACGTTGAAGACAACAAGAAACAAGGAGGAAAAACAAACGAAATCACGTAAAACACGTGTCCCCATAATCAGAAACCGTTCCAAGACAAAGACGGCTCGGCTTATTCAGCGCACAGCCTTATTCGCCAAAATCCGCCCTTTAGGTAGATTTGACGTATGATTTATCAGTCGCCGTAGTCGCGGCGACTATGTCGGTAAGGGTTTCTGACGCCCTGACCGGTCTTTTTCACCGATCAAGTTAGAGTATAGCAAAAGCGGCGGATAAAAAACAGGGGGTTTTATCTGCGGCGGCGGTTAATGAAAATTTGAAACGTCCCGTTTTAAAGCGGCGGCGGTTTGTCAGGCGAATTTTTCCAGTTCTTCGGACAATTCCAGCCATCGCAGTTCAACGGCGTCGATTTCATCGTTTATCTGCGCCAGCGATATTTGCAGGTTTTTGACCTTTGCCGCGTTCAACCCGATCATGTAAAGGGTCGGGTCTTCCAGCATTTCCTCGATCTTTTCCTTTTGCGCGTTCAGTTTGTCCATCTGCGCTTCGACCGTTTTCAATTCCTTGCGCAACGGGGCGGACAGCTGGCGTTTTTCGGCGGCTTCGCGGCGTTCGTCCTTGCGTGAAACGGCGGGGGCTTTGTCGGTTTTTTCCGCCGCTTTGCCTGCGTTTTGCACCCGCGCCTTTTGCGCCAGCAATTCGCGGTAGTCGTCCAAATCGCCGTCGTAGGGTTGGCATCGTCCGCCGTCGATCAGCCACAGCCGGTCGGCGGTCAGTTCGATCAGATGCGGATCGTGCGTGATCAAAATGACCGCGCCGCGGTAAGCGTTGATCGCGTCGGTCAGCGCGTCGCGAGCGTCGATGTCCAGATGGTTTGTCGGTTCGTCCAGCAACAGGATGTGCGGCGCGTTGCGCGTCATCACGGCGAACAGCAACCGCGCCTTTTCCCCGCCCGACAGCTGTTCGATGCGGGTGTCTGCCTTTTGCTGGGTCAATCCGAAATTGCCCAGATGCGCGCGAATTTGCGTTTCGTTCGATTCTTTCATCACCAGCTGCATTTGCTGGAAAGCGGTCAGCGACGGCGACAGCTCTTCGGTTTGATGTTGGGCGTAATACCCGACCTGCAACTTTGCGGATGCCTGCATTGTTCCGCCCGCCAGCTGCAGTTTGCCGGCCAGCAGTTTGGCGAACGTCGATTTCCCGTTGCCGTTCGCGCCCAACAGGGCGATGCGGTCGTCGGCGTCGATTCGCAAATTCAACTTCGACAGGACGATATGGTCGCCGTATCCGACGCTGCCGTCTTCGATTTTCACCAAAGGCGAGGGCAGTTCCTGCGGCGACGGGAAAGTGAAACGCAACGACGATTCGGCGGTGAAAACAGCCTTTGGCGGCAACTTTTCCAGCATTTTAACACGGCTTTGCGCCTGTTTCGCCTTGTTCGCCTTGTAACGAAAACGGTCAACGAAAGATTGCAAATGTTTGCGCATCTCTTCGGTTTTCGCGGCCTGTTTCTGTTCGTTTTCCAACTGCAGGGCGCGGGTCTGTTCAAACGCGTCGTAATTGCCGCCGTAACTGGCGATTTTCAGGTTTTCGACGTGCAAAATGCGCGTGCACAAATGATTCAGCAAAGACCGGTCGTGGCTGATGACGATCAGCGTGCCGCCGTATTTCGCCAGATAGTTTTCCAGCCACAGCGTCGCTTCCAAATCCAAATGGTTGGTCGGTTCGTCCAGCAATAAAATGTCGGACGGCACGAACAACGCCGCCGCCAATGAAACGCGCATCCGCCAGCCGCCGGAAAAATCGGACAGGGGCTGTTTTTGCTGTTCCGCGGAAAAACCGAGGCCGTATAGAATCGCGCCGGCGCGGGATTCGGCGGAATTGGCGCCGATGACGTTCAAACGTTCGTGCAGTTCGCCAATCCTGATACCGTCGCTTGAAGCTTCAGCCTTTTCCAGTTCGGCCAGCAGTTCCGTTCGTTCCGTGTCGGCTTGCAGTACACAGTCCAACAGGGACACGCTTGTGTCGGAAATCTCTTGTCTGACGGTGGCGATCCGCTGCCCTTTGGTCGTGCGGATGTCGCCGTCGTCGGGGGCGATGTCGCCTAAAATCAACCGGAACAGCGTCGTTTTGCCCGTTCCGTTCCGTCCCGTCAGGCCGACTTTCTGTCCGTCGGAAATGTGGGCGGACGCCTTGTCAAACAGCAAACGGCCGCCGAACCGCAATGTGATGTCGTTAATATCCAGCATGGTGGCCGGACTGTAACCGATCGCGCGGAAAAAGAAAAGCCTTTATAACACTAGTCTTTACAAACGGGCGTTTTTCATTGATGATACGGGTATGAGCAACCGCCTGTATTATATGAAAGTCTTTTTCCTGCAGTACAAAACGTTCATTGTGCTGGGGATCGCCGTGTTCGTTTTGGGTTTTCTGGCCGCCGCCGCGGTGTTTCGCGGCCCCCGCGTGCCGAAAACGGAACAGGATTTTTCGGATGCGTTGGAAACGGGGCGGCAACTGTTCAACCACAAAAGATATGACGAAGCGTTTGAATATCTGGTCTATCCCGCCGAACACGGATACCCCGCCGCGCGTTTCATGCTGGGCGAGATGTATTACAACGGGCTGGGCGTCGCAAAGGATTTGGGGCGCGCGTTTGAATATTACAAAGCGTCGGCCGACCGGATGCTGGAATCGAAATACATGGCGGCGTCCATGGGATTCCGCGGCGAAACCAAGCAGTTGCCCAAAGGCGTGGCCACGACCTATCTGACCGAGGCCGCCTATCACGGATACAAGCGGGCGCAAAACGATTTGGGGATTTATTCGTTGATGTCCGGCGATTTCGAACAAGCCTATTTCTGGCTGTCCGTCGCGGGCGGCGGCGCGTCCGAACGGGCGAAAAAAGCGTTGGAAACCGCCGCGTCCAAGCTGTCCGGATACCAACGCGGGCTGCTGGATGTGGAAATTCAGGGGTTCGTCAACGGAAAATAAACTAATTTGGCGGTTGAAAGGTCGCGTCCGGACGGGTATAAGAGAGCGGAATCTTTCAACTTTAACATCACAGAGGATAAAATGACCGTACAACGTACATTTTCCATTATCAAACCCGACGCCACCCGCCGCAACCTGACCGGCAAAATCAACGCCGTGATCGAAGAAAACGGCCTGCGCATCGTCGCCCAGCGCCGCGTGCGTCTGACGACCGAACAGGCGAAGGCTTTTTACGACGTTCACGCCGGCAAGCCGTTCTATGACGAACTGGTTGCGTTCATGACGTCCGAACCCGTCGTCGTTCAGGTGCTGGAAGGCGAAAACGCCGTCGCGCATTACCGCGAAGTCATGGGTGCCACCAACCCCGAAAAGGCCGCCGAAGGCACGATTCGCAAAATGTTCGCCGTTTCCATGGGTGAAAACTCCGTCCACGGTTCGGATTCCGAAGAAAACGCCGCCCGCGAAATCGGGTTCTTCTTCTCTCAATGCGACATCGTCGGTTGATTTGAAACGCTTTTGAAACAGGAGCCGCCTTTGATGAAAATGAAAAAACTTTGTTTTTACGGCGCATTGACCGCTTGGCTGATCGGCTGGGCGTTCGTCGGTCGCGCGCAGGCGGCTCCGGTTGACACGAAAATGTTTTCCGCCAGCGGCATTCAAGTGGACGTGACGGCGGCGAACGCCGCGGCCGCCCGCGAACAGGCGATGCAGGAAGGGCAGAAAAAGGCGTTGATGGTCGTCATGGAACGCATCACGCCGTCCTATGTCGTCGAACAGCTGCCCGAATTGGTGCCGGACGACATTTTGAATTTCGTTCAGGACATCAGCGTTTTGAACGAAAAAACGTCCTCGGTGCGCTATATGGCGACGCTGGAAGTCCGGTTCAACCCCGACGCCGTGCGCGAATTGCTGCGGCAAAACGGGCTGCCGTACGTCCGCACGTCCGGTAAACCGCTGTTGATCCTGCCGATTTACCGCCGTTCGGCCTCCGCTTCCCCCGTTTTGTGGGAGGAAAACAACCCGTGGCTGCGCGCGTGGGTCAACCGGAACGTCGAAAGTTATATGGTTCCGCTGTTCGTTCCGATGGGGGAACTGTCGGATCTGCAGACGGTTTCCGTTGACCGCATTTTGCGCGGCGACCTGCCGGCGGCGCAGGATCTGGCCAAACGTTACGAAGCCGAGGGGATTTTGATCGTCGAGCTGGTGCGCAACGGCCAGACCTTTACGGTCAAAGGGCGCGCCATGGATGAAATGACGGCGTCCGAAATTCCGAATTTCACATTCTCCGTCCCGCTGACCAAAGACACGGCGACGACGTTCGCCCGCGCGGTGAGAAAAGTCGTCGAACATCTGGAAAGCGTGTGGAAAAGCGAACAGATGGTGCAGTTTAACGAAGCGGCGTCGCTGGTCGCTCTGGTGCCCGTTCCGGATTTGGCGCAATGGCAAAAAATCAAAGGGCGGCTGGATCGAATTCCCATTATCAGCTCTTATTATTTGCAGGCGGCGCGCGCCGGCGTGATGCAGCTGACAATCTTTTTCGCGGAAAACATCGACCGTTTGCAAAAGGAAATGAACAAACGGATGCTGACGCTGACCGTTTTGCCCTCCGGCGTTTTCAAATTGGGAACGACGGATCAGGCGATGTACCGGCCGTTCGGTTCGACCGCGGATCAAAGCGGTGAAAACGCGATGATGTCCGCCGCCGAAGAACGCAACGCGTCGTATTAGTTTCCGGCCTGAAACGGAGCAAACCATGTCCGGTATGCAAAAATTATGTGTCTGGGGGGCGGCGTTCGTTTTGTTCGTTGCCGGTGTTTACGTTTTGCGCGACGTGCTGTTGCCGTTTGTCGCGGGGATCGCCGTGGCCTATTTTCTGGATCCCGTCACGTCGAAACTGCAAAAACGCCTTCATTCCAGAATCGCCGCGGTCTGCATCGTCAGCGCGGTGTTGCTGCTGCTGTTTTTGATGTGCGTTTTCATCATCGTTCCGATCGTTCAAAAACAGCTGAGCGTTTTTATCGCCAATATGCCGGTTTACGCGGGGCTGATCTGGGAAAGGCTGGAACCCTACGTCGCGGAGGCCAAACGCCTGTTCCCCAAACAGGCCGACAATCTGCGCCAAACCGTTTCCGCGCATTTTTCCGGCGGTTTCAAGCTGTTGCTGGGGACGGTGCAAAAAGTGCTGTCCGGCGGCATGGCGTTCATCAACCTGCTGTCGCTGTTGCTGATCACGCCGGTCGTCGCTTTTTACCTGTTGCGCGATTGGACGAAGTTTTGTCTGGCAATCCGCCGTTTAATGCCGCGCGAAGAAGCTAAAACCATCCGTTCCCTGTTGTCGCAGATGAACGACATCATTGCCGGTTTCGTGCGCGGACAGGCAACCGTCTGCCTGTGTCTGGGCGCTTTTTACGCGATCGGGCTGACGCTGTCGGGGTTGGATCTGGGGTTGATGATCGGATTGGGGATCGGCGCGCTGTCCTTTATCCCCTATGTCGGTTCGACGACCGGATTCGTTGTCAGCGTCGGGCTGGCCGTCGTGCAGTTCAACGATTGGAAACGCGTCGCCGTCGTCGTCGCCGTGTTTCTGTTGGGGCAAATGCTGGAAGGCAATTTCCTGACGCCGAAACTGGTCGGTGAAAAGGTCGGCCTGCATCCCGTTTGGGTGATGTTCGCTTTGCTGGCCGGCGCGGCTTTGTTCGGTTTTCTGGGCGTGCTGATCGCCGTGCCCGTCGCCGCGATCATCGGGGTTTTGGTGCGTTTCGGCATCCGGAAATACATGGAAAGCCCGCTATATCTGGGAAAGCCGGAATAAAATGACTGTTTTTCATCAGGCCGCGCTGAATTTACCTGTGCGTTCGCTGACGGGCAGGGGGGATTTTTTCACCGCGCCCGCGAACGCGGCGGCCGTCGCGCTGATCGACGCTTTTCCGAACGGTTTTTCCGGCGCGGTCATTTACGGTGAAAAAGGGTGCGGCAAAACGCATCTGGCGCACCTGTTTTGCGAAACGGTCAGGGAAAAAACGGGGCGGACGCCGGTGATCGCTTCCTTTGAGCGGATGACGGAAACACTGGACGCGGCCGGAACGGAACCGTTTTACGCCGTGCTTGAAAACGTCCGGCATCCGATTGACGAACCGGCGTTGTTCCACTTGCTGAACACGGCAAAAGGGACGGGCGGTTTCGTGTTGATGACTTCGGATCGCCCGCCGGCCGGATGGGGGCTGAAACTGCCGGATCTGATCACGCGGCTGAAAGCGTTGCCGTGCGTGGAAATTTGCCCGCCGGACGAAATGCTGATGCAGGCGGTGCTGGTGAAGCAGTTTTCCGACCGCCAGCTGAAAGTCGCGCCCGAAGTCATCGCCTATCTGCTGAAAAATATGGAACGGTCGTTCGCGACCCTGTCGGCGGTCGTTCAAAGGGCGGACGAGCTGTCTTTGGAACGCAAAAACGCCGTGACGGTGCCTTTGATCAAACAGGTTTTGGCGGAAACGGGCGAAAATGACGGATAATCCGTTGGAGAAATGTCTGGCCGCCTTCGCGCGGGACAAAAGCGGGGACAACTACGTCCGCCTGCTTTACGCGTTCAGATACACGGACGTTTTGGTGACCGAAGCGCTGCCGGACGGCGAACTGCCTCTGTTCGGCAATCAGGGGATCGTCCCGAACCGCCGGTTTGTTCCCGACATCATCCCCTATGCCGGAAAAACGCTGATGCCGGTTTATTCCGACGCCAAGGAAATTCCCGCGAACCGTCCGACGGGCAAGGCGGTTTATATGCACTGCCGCGATTGGATCAAGGCGTCGCGGCAAAAGAAAACGGACGGCGCGGTTTTAAACCCGTTTTCAAAACTGTCGTTCGTTTTGACGCGCGACCAGATCAAAGTGTTGCTGTCCTTTCCGGAAGTGTGAAGCGTATTCTTCATTCTTTGTCTTTCCAATACCACCACTTTAATTTATCCGGATCGCGCGTTTCGTTTTCCGCGTAGTACACGGCCAATCGAAAAACGTACAGCAGGCATTTGTCGGTCGGATGCCCGGCGGCGGCGATATCGTTCAAATACAATTCCTCCGGATTTTTACCGGCCAAATCTCCGACCGTTTTGATGCCGATGTTCTGCAAATGCCGTTTGATGTCTTTGCCCACTCCGGGGATTGTTTCCAAATCGTTTTTATCGGTCATACGTTTATCTCCGGATACAAAAAACCCGCTTTTTCAAGCGGGTTCGATGTTGGCTCCGCGAGTAGGATTCGAACCTACGACCAATCGGTTAACAGCCGATTG
>ERZ808252.825-NODE-825-length-26747-cov-94.715458_pt1 | contig 26747 bp, 45 predicted proteins | sample MGYA00521242_ERZ808252 | MGnify/ENA primary metagenome ERZ808252 (study PRJEB31516, sample SAMN03275581) | gut metagenome | biome: mammalia-associated habitat; material: feces | host: Papio cynocephalus | place: Kenya | collected 2012-08-07 ...
ATTCTTATTAAGATAAAGTTAGTATGTGAAAAGGGTACTAACTTTATTAAATTTGGTAATAGAACTGAATTAGCTAAACTTATTGGTATAAATACAAAACAGTTTGCAGCTAAACTCAAACCTTTATTAGATAAGGGTTATCTGCATTACATAGATAACAGTTTACAATTAAATCCAACTTATTTTCCATTAGCTTTAAAAATGGATAATACGCATGAAGGAATTAGTAATTATGTATATGCAGTTATTTACCAATATTGTTTATATAAACACGTCTGTCCACCTCTGAGAGATAGTAAAGCAATATCTTATTTAATGGCTAAATATCCAAATAAAGATGATTCTTTAAAAGAAGCATTAGTTAAAAGATGTCCTAGTTTACCTAAAAATGTTTCTTTGGATTACTTTGTAAAAGCACTTAGAGATAAGAAAGTAGATAGACCTAAATTAGAATGGAATGTTATACTATGAATCTGATTTACTAAGTAAATCATTTCTAGGAATCTGCTAAAAAAAATTTGTATTTTTTTATTGGTTCACCCAAAAAACTCAGTATATTAGAATTGTAAAGAAAAGAAGCCTAAATACTTAATTGTTGACATAATATTTTTTAGTTAAAGATTAGGAGTTTGTGAAAACTCCTTTTCTTTGATAGGTAATGTCTAAAAAAAGTAGATAATATAAATCTAATTTAAATTGAATTTAATTATGAAATACATAGTATCATTAATAATGAGTTTAGTAATAAGTCTCTTAGTAATAAGTTGTACTTAGAATAGATAGTAGTATAGAACTGTTTTACAGAATGAAGACTTGGTTAGATTGAAATGTAATATGAATCCAAATGGAACAGTAGATTTTAATTATTTATGCCCAAAACACTTTGTAGGTGCTAAATTTAATAATGAATGATGAATATAGTAACTGAATTGCATAACATCTTTACTATTAAGAAAAGAATTAGTAATAAAGAATTGAAGATATTATTACAGAATCTTTACAATAAATATGGTATTAGAGCTGTTGCCAAAGCAGTAGATATTAATAGGTATGGCTTTATTACTAAGGCTGTAAAGATTCCAACAGATAAAGGTAGATTGAATGGTTTAGAGATAATTTAGTAGTGATTTTATAACTAAAAAATATTATGTAGAATTATAACGCCTAGAAAGAAGAATAGCTGGGAAGAAACATTTTCCAGACATTAGCCGATTAGAAGAATTGGTAGGTAGAATATACAAAGGAGAAATTTAATCCTATTGATTTACATTTAAAAGTAATTAAGAACGGTTAGGTTATAACCGCAAGTGGAGAGATAAAGAATAGAGATAAATCAGCAATTAAGTATAGGACACATATTATTACCCTCCACAAGATTAAAGCCCTTATTAAAGACAGATAGACTTATGCTTTATTTATAAACATAATTGGAGATGATATATTTATTTATAACTGTAAGAATATAGCAAAATAGATTATAAGTGGTAAATTGAAGCCTTATTAGAAAAGATTGCCTAATTATAATGTAGTAGGTACAGATTATCATTATGAAGCCGTTGTAGAAGTAGATAAGAATAAAGCATTACATTATAAAAAGATAGATGATAAATGGATTAGACAGTAATAATTTTGACAACTATGAACTTATTAATAACTGCAATAGCGATTACTTCATTAGTTTTATCAATAATGCTATTTATCTTTAAGATGTAGAAGAATAGAATCACTGGTAGACCAGTTTTAGATAATACTTTGATTTACTTTGTACTGGGTTTATTTTCAGTATATATGATAGTAGATACTATTAATCTTTATTATAGACTAACTCTTATCAAGAATATTTTACAATACTTTTTAATATGAAGAACTTAATTATAACCTTACTTTTATTTATAATAGGATTTGGCTCAATATCAGCTAAGAAAGATTATAAGAAAGATTATAAGAATCCAGTTAAGATAGATACGGTATTTCATATAGGTAAATATATAGCAAATACTTTATGGTATAATACAGTAACTCTAAATGTAGATAAATATAACAATTACTATTTAGCTATAAATATGATTGGTTTTAAAGACGACCCTAGAAAAAATGACATTAAAATTTATTTAAATGATAGTACTTACAGTACTTATGATTTAAGGTTTGAGAAGAGGATAAAAGGAGGTAGCTTTATTTATTATGACCCACCAAGCGTTACAACTCATGTTTATACCTTTGGATATAGTATTACAGCTTCTTCTTACTACCATGAAGGAAATCCTCCTCAAAAATATAATCTAATTTACTGTATATATCCTATAAGTAAAGAATTTGCAGATTTAATTAAAGATAAAGGTATTATATATATAAAAATAAGTGGTTGGAGTACGATTAAATAAGAAATATTAATATATAGCTGACTTCTCTTAATTGGGAAGTCAGCTATATTAGTTTAGAAGCAGCTTCTCCTAATTCTTTATAAGAAAGAATTGGTAAGCCTATTTCTTTATAAAGCAGATTCTTTACAATCTTACTTAGTTTGATTACATTTCCACTATATTCATAAATAGGATAGTCTGCATAAAATACATTGCATAAATCCTTTCTGTGTCCATTCAGCCAAGAATCATAGAGGAATGTAAAGGACAACTTACTTTTAGATTTAATAGTTATCTCTACACATTGATGTGTACCTCTGTAAACTCTCTTTACAGTAACATTATCAATGTTATCAAACATTATTTCTTTAATCTTCTTTCTATCTTCTAATTCTTCTACATTTAAATCATAGATACTTAGAGATTGAACATATCTATCAGCAGTGGTTAATTGTTTAACCACATTTTGTAAATCAGATTGTTCTTTCTTATAATTACTAATAAGAGATTCTGTTTGGTTCTGTTTAGAATGAAGTAAATCTAATCTCTTTTTATATTGAGATTCAGACATATCTCCATTTACATAATAAGCATCTCCTAATTTACTTACTCTATCTTTAATATTGGATAGTTCTTTTATAGCAGTGGATATTTTAATAGTAAGGACATTAATCTTATCTTTATAAGAATCAGTTTTATTAGTATCTACATTCATTAAGAATTTCTGTTGTAATAATCTGGCTACTAACCACAGTAAATCATCTACAATATCTCTTCTCACAGTAGGTGCATTACATTTAGATACAATCTTTCTTCTATATTGATTTATCTTAGAATAGCATCTATAAAAGTCTCCACAAGCTACAAAGTTATTACCGCAACTGCATTTAAGTAAACCTACTGCAAAGTTTACATTCTTACTTTCCTTAGTTCTCTTTACTGCAACAGAATTAGCTTTAATATCAGCACATTTATCAAACAATTCTTTACTTATTAAAGGTAATTTACCATTTACTCCCTTATAATAAGATTCATCTGCTAGGCAGTTTTGTATCATCTCATAAGTTATCTTATTACCATTCTTGGTAATACCTCTGGCTTTTAATTCATCTATCAAAGTATAGAAGCTATATTTACCAGTAGAGTAAAGTTCATACATCAATCTAACAGTAGTTGCTTCTTCATTATTAATAATGAAATGCTTAGTACTGTCTAATGTATATCCGAATTTGATTTTACCTCCATAGAATATTCCATTCTCTTTATTACGTTCTCTACCACGATGCATTTTAGCAAACATTTCATCAGTCTCATATTTAACCATAGAAGCATAAACAGAGAATGCTATACCACCAGCAGCATTTTCATTACCATTATCATCTAATAAAGTAAAGTCTGGATTCTTACAATATACTTGAATCTTATTAGTTACAAAAAACTCTTTCATCTCATGTAACTTACTTTCTACTCTACCTAATCTATTTAGATGCCATAAAGCCACAGATTTAATAGTAGGATTAGTTAATATAGTAGCTTTTATATCCTCCAACATCTGTATATATTTGGCATTAAGTTTTCTAGCAGAAGCACCAGCTACTTCTATAAATGCCATATCTTCTACTGTAAAACCCTTAGTAATACAGTAATCTACAAGTTCTTTTTTCTGAGATTCCGTTTCTTGTCTCTCAGTACTTGCTCTAACGATGCATAATATCTTCTTTTCCATACACATTATTATATATGGTGCAAAGTTAAGCATTATCTTTTAATTACTGTAACTTTGATGTCTTAATTACAGTTAAAGCATCAATGTTACAAAGCTAAGTGCTATTTTTAAAGGCTGCTAACACTTTATACTGTAAATATAGCAGAAGCAGCCTTTTAGGGGTTTTAAAATCCTAGGTGCAAAATTTTGTCGGTGAGGTGCGGTTTCCGCCCCATTCCGCCTAAAATTTGCCCCCATTCCCCCTTAAACCCATATAAAACAAAAAAGAGACTACTTCAAACGAAATAGTCTCTCAATCTGCTCATTACTTGCTCGCTTGTAATATATCTAATGCTTCTCGCCTCTTCTCTTCTGACAGATTACTTAGTGTCTTAATAAACTGTTCATCATCTAATCTTTTCTTTTCGGTAGCTACTTCATTACTCAATACTTCTAGATTACCTAGATACCGTTTGTATTCAGCTACCAACTCATTAACCTTATCAGCTATAACATCTAGTCTAAGTGTATCACCCTTAGCTATTGATACATAAGTACCGAATAAATCATTACGTTGCTTTCTACTCTCTTTGAATAAAGTAAGTAAATCATTATAAACTACTTCATTGTCTTTACTGTTTAAATACTGCATATATATTTACCTATGCCCTTAGGATTTATTATGGTATCTGGCACACCTACATTAATACGCTGCAAAGATAAATCATTTGCATCTATTAAAAGAATAATAGCTAACTAATCTTTATATGAATATACTTAAAGAATGTTAAAGCATTATTAATAGTAATGAAAGTATTTGACAGTTATCTCTTCACCGACTACTAATTATAAGCAGACAATACTTATCTCTCTCTATTTTAATCTATATAAAGTAATATGAAATATATTTACTAATAATAAAAGGCTGATACCTTTATTATAAAAGATACCAGCCAGTATTATTAATGACTATCTTCTTTATGTCGCTATATAATATCATCTATATATCTCTATATATTCTACATAGTTTCACTATGCGCTTCTATTAACTGATTTCGAAAGTAGATACTTACACCAAAGATAGCACCACCAGCTACGAAAGCCTAGGCTATATAGATAAGTACTCCACTAGAAATAGTATGAATCAATAGAAAGCTAAGGAATGCAATCACAATACCGCTAGCTATAAGAATCATAGCTGTTACATACTGTGACTTATCCTTAAAGCCTAACTCTTTCCAACTCTGTTTCATTATTCAGCGTACCAACAATCATAACTAAATATGAAATGCCACATTGTATTCTAAGGTAGTTCATATTTATCACTATGCCAAGAAGAACTAGTAGTACCGTCAAGACATATATTATAACCTCCTTTTGGAACAACATATAAATTATGTCCAAAGCATTTATCTATAACTGTTATTTCTTGTCCATCATAAGGGTCAGTTGGAAGATATAGATAAGTTGTAGTTTTCTAATTCAAACCTAAGAATGTATTGTATATAGTGTTAGTTCCACAGTTATAACACCACGACCCTAAGGTATTATCATAATACATACCAGAAGCATTAGGCTCCATTCTATATACTTTATTTACATTCAATCCTACTATACCATCCTTAGTTATTTCAATATTATATTCACCATATTTAAATGCAGCTGTATCTTTACCAATCATCATATAGTTACCATTACCGAAACTGGCTGCAATACCATCATAACCAACAGTAGTAATTAATTGCCCTTTATCTGGAACAGTTACATTTAATCCTACCTAAATATTTAATGCAACATAGCTGTTTGGGGTAAATGTTTCAAGTGTATTTGTATTTATTGTAGTTGTTACTCTCACTCTCAACAAAGCTGTTTCAGTTAGTAAGTAATTCTTTGTTGCAACATTACTCCAACTCATTATAGATGTCACGTTTCCATCTACCACTTTATATAAATCATATTGACAACTAAATTGCTATTTAGAATTACCATTAGACAAAATTCTCTAAGAATAATTAGTATCCATCTAAATATTGTCTCCTTTGTCAAATGTGCCAATATCAAAATATTCAGTTATAGTAAAGTTATTATCTAATGTAGATGCACTAATCACCTTACCGTAACTATCTGTCAATAAATTAACAGAAGATGTTTTATACAATGGTTTAGATATTGTACTAGCATTCTTTACATTACTCCAAGTTCCTATGCTTACTGGCTATATCTTCGTAATCTAACTACCATCAGTATTACTAACAGTAATACCATTATCAGTTCCAGTTACATTTAAACTGCCTATAATCTTTGTATTAGAATTTATGATAAAGTTACCATTAGTTAAAGAAGTAAAGCTATCACCTACCTACTATCTAATTTCTGTTGCAGTCTGACTAATTGAAGATGATAAAGTTGCACTTTCACCACTAAATGAATGAGGTCTAATATCTGTACCCATTGTAGTAACATCTTCTATCTAAACATATCCAATATATTTAGTATCAGTATCATTAGAAGTAGCTTTGATTCTAATCAAGAATGTTTTAGTATTACTACTAGGTTCTTTGAATCTTACCCAAATATCATTATTTCCTTTTATTGTAGAATCTTTATTAAGAGCACCAATAGCAGTTCCATCTGTTACAGCATTTGAAGTATTACCATTAAATACAGTAGTCAGTTTAGCATAAGAAGCATACTGTTTATAATTATCGTCATCAGTTTCATACTAAGCAAATGTTGCTTTATAAAGCCATTTATGAACTGCATTAGTAGGAGTATAAGTATTACTAGTATCTGAGGTAATTGTACTTACCTTACATTTCTCATATACATAAGTCTTAGATGCAGTGAGATATTTCTACACAACTACTACATCATCTTTCTATAATTGGGATAAATCTTTATTAGGTGAACTTATTAAATATGTATTAGCCAGAGTATCATTGTTATTACCCTCCTCAATTAGGATTATTGGCAGCTCAGTATCCCCATTAAAATTGCAGTAATAATTCAATCTATTTATTTCATAGCTTTCAGTAGTACTGTATATTTCTATTTGTAGATTACTGTTATAATTACCGAAAGATAATATATAATCACCAGTTGCATCTACTATTGGTGGTAAATACACATAATCATTATAAGGTATTTCCCAACCATAAGTATTGTTATAAGTTCCACCTTTCCAACCTATTCCAGCTACACCAGTAAATTCGTTATTACCTTTCTATGTGGATTTAATCTAAGTAACAGTAGATACTATACTATCACTAGTCTATTTAATATTGCTTATTGATGAAGTGATAACTTTATCTGAGTATCTCTAAAAAGCAGTGGCTCTACCTCCTTTCTCTAATTTTACACAAGCTATATAAGCATCAGTTCCAGAGGCTAATCTAGCTATTAATAAGTTTTTAATATTACCAGACTATGGAAAAGTAGTCCAAGTAATAACATATTTAGTCCATGTAGCTGTAAGAGTTATTGGAGATGCACCATCAGTAGATGATTGTCCAGAGGTAACATCTTTACCCAAAGTACCATCTGGCTTTATCCACCCCTAACAAGCATAAGGATATAAATAACTAGTTATCTATCCACTTCCCTTTGCATAGAAAGATAGAGTGTAAGAACACCCAGATTGTATTGAAATGTTACCGGTATTTAAAGCATCAAAGATAGTATCACCAGTATTTTCAGCATGAATACAATCATAAGTAGAACCATCTAGTAAAGTACATCCATCAGTAGTAACACTTACTGAATCTGGTTTACCTAAATCATTTAAATCTGTGGGTATAAGACTAGGATTTATATCTGGCTCTCCCTCTGCTAATGTCCAAGGTGTTGCAGTTTCACCCTCTTCAAGCTATATCCAATTTACTACGGCAAAAGTTGTATTATTTTGTGCTTCATCTGAGGTCATATTATCTTTATAACAGTAACCCTATATATGTACTTCACCAGTATAATTAGAAGTAAAAGTAGCACTTTCTGTAACTGGTGTAGTAGAAGTAATATTTATAGGAACATTTACTTTCGACCAACTTGTATCATATATACAGCACATTAATCGTCTTCCACTATCCAATAATTCCTAAGTACAATATCCATTAACACTAAATGTATATGTCTTTCCTTTTACAACATTTACAGTTTTTGCATCATCGCCCCAACCATATATTTTAAACACTTTTCTAACATATGAGCCAGTAATTAAGTTTCTTCTAGGAGTAGAAGTCTTACTGATACTATCAGATAGATTATTAATAATAGTAGTCTGTTTACTGACAGTACTGTTAATAGAATCAGTAGTAGCTTTAAGTTGACTGTACTTATTATCTATTGAAGTTGTTTTATCGTCAGTATATTTCTTACTATTAGTAAGAGTTAAAGTTGCTTCATTTGCAGCTACTTTAAAGACTGAGCCGCTTTCAAAAGTAACTGGTATATATTCTTTTACATCCATATTAAGTTAAATCATAAGTCTATGCCAAACAATATAATATCTAATTAGAGTTATTAAGATAGTCAGTCTACAAACTATCATTAATATATGTTCTTAAATAAGTATCAGATGTTTCAGCATTATGGGATTCAACGAGAGTATCTTTACTGTTATAGAAATCTAAGGATAAACCTTTATCAGTCTGTAACTGTCTAGTATCTCCTTTTACTTTATAAATATATGCTTGAATTGCACATTTTAATATTCCATTCGTATTATCGTCATCTACATATACTGACAGTCTTTTCTTAATATATTCTACATAATAATATTCAGCATCTTTACCAGAAGTTCCTTCTAGATATTCTGCAACTATTGTAGGAGTAGAATTTAATGTAGAATTGTCTTCATAAGTATATTTAGTGAAAGACCATAGATATTTAAATGTAGCAGTAGGTTTAATATAATCAGTAGACCAAGTTCCAGTAATATTATCAACAGTTATTCCAGTATTCTTTTCAGATAAATAATAGAATTGCTATACTGTCTTTATTTTGGGTGAAGAAGATACACTATCTACTTTCTTTATTACATCGTCAAATGTAGTTCCGCTTTCAGTAGAGAAATCACCAACAAACTTAGCTTTATTTGCATCGAAATAACTCTTTCTATGAGAGCTAAGATTAAAGTCATTTATTCCTCTATAAGTAGCGTACAAAGGAGCTGTCAAATCTGAATCCAAAGATGAATAAGCACTAATATAAATAGCAGATTGTCTAGTAGTATCATCAGTTCCTCTATATCCACACATTACAATGCTATCTCCTTTTTCTGGATTAACAGTACCATCACAATCAGTAGATGAAATAGTAATCCAATTATAATATTCCCCATCTTTTAATACTGGCTGAGTACTATCGGAGACAGCAGTTACTAATGCCCAATAATATTTATTATTAACACTATGGCTAGTACCGACTTTGGCCTAATTGAAAGACATACATAAAGCCTAGTCGTTAACTTTCCACATATTATCCCTCTATTTACCATTACCATCCTAACATTGCCAATACAACTTATATCCACTAGTCCCATCAGCTTCTACTATGTCAATATCAAATCCGTCAGCTGGTGTAAATAAGACTGCACCACCAGCAGCTTTGATTTTATCTATTATAAGCTCAAAGAAATGTGCTGAACCAGTTACTTCAAGATTCTTTGTCTTGATAGTACCAGTATTAGTAATGTTATCAGATTTAATTGTAGGTAATGTAGCAGTACCACTACAACTTATATTTGTATCTGCAATTAAATCTTTACAATTTATATCTGTATCAAATTTATATTTCTATTTATTTTTAAAGTAAGCAGTAGTAGAATCTACTGTAATACTCATAGAATCAGTTGCCTAATTACCATTTAATGTAGAACCAATAAGAATTGTACCACCCATATTAGTTCCACTACTATTAACATAAAGACTTTTATCTACTGTAAAAGATGTAGCAGTTACATCACCTCCAAAAGAGTAAGAAGTTTTACCAGTAAATGTTGCTTTATTACCGTCAACACCGATTATTAAATCATTACCATTTACAACATTACCATCACTATCTACCTATTTAATTAATATTTGTCCATCTGTACTGATGTTACCAGTAGCAGTAATTGAATCGACATTAGTCATATCACCAGCAACATCCTAAGTACCATCAAATGGTTGTCCCCATATATTATGAGTAGTTAGAGTAGCACTACCACTATAACTAACTCCACCACTTGAACTACTGCTATACTAACCACTAGAAGAAGTAGTACTGGAATTAGTACTACTTCTAGTTATATCTGCTTTTACAAACTTCATTTCTTTTCAACCAAAGTTATATCCTAACTATAATTTCGATAGTCTTTATTAATATGGTCAACTATAAACTATCTGTCTCCTAAATCGTGAACAGCATATAATCCATATATCTCATTATTATTTCTTAAACTCATATCTAGATTTACATACTTTTCATTATATTGTTTATAGATTCTATATACTAACCACCATTCCTATCTAAGAGTGCCATCAGAAGTGGATTCTTGATTGTTAGAATCTGTAAAAGTAATTCCTTTTACTTCTGAGGCTAATGCTTTATTGTAAGTTGCATTTAAGTAATTAAAATCTCCATCACTATCTTTATAAGCTACACAACTGTAATTAGGCTTCTTATTATCCCAAGTATTTATTTCAAACTTAATACTAGATAATTCTTTTACATAATCAGTATCAATATTAAGACTATAAGAAGTATCAGTCTCACTATTATTACTATATGTAGGGTCAGCAATAATTCCTTTAATACTGAAATCTTTTAGTAATACTACTCTATGTTTGTAAAATTGACCTTTATCTTTTCCACTCTTATTAGAATGATAATTAGGGAAAATTGGTCTATAAACTGTAAGTATAGGTAAACCACTAATTACCTTATTACTAGGAGTTTTAATCAGATAGCCTTTCTCATTAGTACCTATTCTCCACGTTACAGTATTTCTGAAATCTGTATACTTAAACATTGTCTAATCAGCACGCCTATCAAATTTACCGGCATCAGCTTTCGTATAAGGTAGTTTAAAAGTCGTATCAGTATCAACCCAATCGCTACCATTCCAGTAAAGACTTCCCCATTGTAATTTACATAGTAAATAAGTCTAACCCTCATCTATGGAATATCTACCCTCAGAAATATCTACTTCTCCCTCTGGTATTGGATATGGATAATTTAGAAAAGAGTGATAATAATACTATCCACTTATAATTAAGTAAGCATTCTTTCCGCCAAACAAACTAGTTGTATCTGTTACAGTTGTTTTAAAATATGGATATTTAGTAATATCGTTATTAGATACATCATCTGAACTAGTCATTAATATATAATCAGACAAACTGATATTGGTAACATTATTATAAGCCATCCATTTATCTATATCTATTTTACCTCCTTTCAATAAGTTAATATATTCCCAAAAATTATTTACGTTTGGTATATTCAATTTCTTTACATAGAATTTACAGATAGTAGCTCCATTCATACTTGTAGTATCTGTATAATTTATCTATTTAATACTATCAGTAACATCAGTAGTACCCTTATATTTAAAGAATTTATAGTTAGGATTAGTAAAGTATTTTACAGCTACTACATTAAATATATTTGAGTAAAATGTACCTCCGAAAGTTGAGCTAGCATCAGAATCATCTTCTATAACTGGGTTACTTACTAATACAATCATATTGTTATTACTCTTATCTCCCAATGTAGATTTTATTATTTCACTATATCTAACACCAGCATCTTTGGAAGTATCATCTGAATCAGCAGTAATATTATATGCAGTATTAAACAAATCTGGAATTACTGAATCAAAATCGTTTAAATCTGCATCTATTGTAACTTTATTATAAACATTACCAAGAGAGATTTTAGCACCATTAGCAGAATAATCTTCCTTAGTAATTCTCTTACTAGCTGCAACAGTTACCTTAGTTCCAGTAGTTATATCGCCAACATTATATTTCCAATAAGTATTAATTCCTTTCTTTATAGCATCATAGTCAATAAAGTAAACTGAATCTTTATCAGCTATTGCAGTTAATCCTAAGTATCTACAAATTTCTTCTAATACTTCATCACATTTCCACGCTACATCATCATCTGTATCATCCTTATCTTTATCGTCAAAGAAATTTCTTTCACTCAAATATAAGTCATTCATTATACAACTGTCAGAAGTGGAAGTAAGCTAAGTATTATCAGATACATAGAATGTCTTATAAGCATTACATCTTTCTAGAACTTTATTTACAATATATAATAGAGTTCTAATTTGCTTATCAGTTTGTTTGTATGGAAAGTATTGTAAAGTAGATAAAGCATCTTGACATTCTATCTATATAACTTCTCTACTCTTTTCAAATCCCATATCATATAAGTTTGGTCTAACATATCCAGTCCAAACTATATCATCTCCTTTATAAAGTTCTGTCTTAACTTCTTGTGCTTTACCAGAAAATATATCAAACATATAATCACCACTAATAGCTTCTATTGTAGCCGTTTGATATTTAACTGGCTAATATATAATATCTTTTGAACTATCCATTTCAGTAGTAAAAGGTGAATTACTAAGGGTTATTTCCTTAGTAGTATCACCTTTTGGAGTAGTTATCTTTACTGTGTATAGAGAATCTTTTTTAATGTCTCTAAAATAACCATTATATATCATAGTACCGACGTCTTATTATCGTAATTTCTAAGCACACCTTTCAATGTACTACCACTAATTTTAAATTCAACCTATCCACCACCAGTATTATTACCAATAGCTCCACCACCATCAAGTGTATTAAATAGTTTCGCCTATTGGCTTCCATTCAATATCATTTCGCCAGCATTAACCCTAGCTAGTAACTAATCACCGTGAGTAGAAGCACCCTAGATTACGCCACCCTAGGCAAATGAACCTACTAATGAATATATAGAAGCTGCTATACCTATTACAGCAGCTACTACGGTAGCTATGGCAATAAGATTTTCTGGGAAAGGCTTTTTAGCAGCCTACTTTGCCCCCTCAGCGCCAGTTGCTGCTAAGTTAACACCTACACTGCTAAGGTTAGCGGTAGTGTTAGCAGTAGTTGCGGCAGTATTAGCGGTAGTAGCAGAAGTATTAGAAGTAATTGCAGCAGTAGATGCAGAAGTTCCTATGGCAGCACCAGCAGATGCAGTAGCAGATATACCAACTGCGGTAGCATAAGTAGTAGTAGCAGTAGCAGCAGCAGTATAAGCTGCTGCTTCTTGATTTTTAGCAGCTGCAAGTGCCTATGAAGAAGTAATAGCAGCAGTATTACTACTAGCCTCAGCAATAGTATTAGCAGCTTGACTAACCTAATTTATTGCATCTAATAATTTGTAAACATTATCAGTAATAGAACTTATTGTATTAAGTAAAGCAGATGCCCCATCAAGTCCTACTGATGAAAGTGAAGACCCAATATCTTTCATAGAGCTGCTAAAAGAATCAACCTATGCTTTCTATTTATCTTTTATTTCTTTCTTTCTGTCTTCTTCATCTTTCTTTTTATCCTATACATATTTTTCTGGGTCACTCTTAAAGTTTATCTAATCCTATAAGTCTTTTATCTGCTATACTTTCTCAATCCTTACATCTATGGATAAAGGCTCTTTATTTAAATCTTTCTATAATTCATTTATCTGAGATTGTAAATCTTCAATACTACCAATCTAAGGCTTTATTTTCTGGATTTTTTCTAGTTTATTCTTCCAATTCTCTAATTTAGTTGTAAGGTCATCAAAATCTAAGGAATCGGCCTAAGTATTCTTTAATCTGTTATCTAAGATAGATATATTTTGATTAATATCGTTGATAGTATTGGCAGCTTCATTGTACTGAATTGCATCAAGTTTTTCTTGCCACTTAGTAAGTTCATCACTTATTTCCTTAAATTCACTAGAATTAACTTTAAGATTCTTTAAGTTATCCTATAAAATAGATATGTTATTATTAATCTTTTCAGTAGTATCTGCCTAATCGTCAAAAGTTAAGTTCTTTAAATACTACTAAACAGCTTCAACCCTATCTTTCCATATATTTAATATATCAGCAGTCTTTTCAAATTCCTCACTATTAGGCTTTAATGTCTTTAATTTATCCTCTAAGATAGATACATTATTAGACATATCCTCCAAGGTAGTAGCATCCTCTTTATATGTCTTATCATTATCATTATTAGTATCACCTTTACTACTTCCACCTTTACTACTTCCACCTTTACTACTTCCACTGCCACCACTGCTAGAAGAACCGAAAGCACCAGATTTATTGCTATATAAATAGAAAAGTCTCCACCACTTTGCTACCTAAGCACCTAGTTTATCAGCTTCCTTGAACCAACTATTTACTTCTTTCTGCTATTTATTAAGTGTATTAGTTGTATATCTTCCCTTATCGTGGATTGTTACACCAGTTTCTTCTTTAATTCTATGTTCGGTTTGTCTTCTTCCTTTATAAGTATATATATCTTTTTGACGATTAATGTTAAGCTACTCTCTTAAAGCTCTTTCATACAGCTCTTGCTGTACAGCAGCATAAGCAGCAGCCCTAGCTCTGGCATTTAAAGCAGCGATTACATTACCAGTATTATTTACAAATGCATTCTCAGCACTCCTTACATCAGTAACTTTTAATCCTAAGTTCTTAAACTAATTAGCATTATTCTTTATAAATGCATTCTTCTCTTGTGCATTTCTACAATTATTCCAAGCACTTCTGAGAGATAAATATTTACCAACCAAATTAGTAGTTTCAGTACCTAATTTCTATGATAAAGTATTTGCTAATTGTTCTGATAATGAAATCTATTTCTTCTTAGCTTCTGCACTTTCATCTTCAGCCTTAGAAGCTATAAGAGTTGTAGCAGCATAAGAAGCTAATGCAGCTGCACCTACTAAGAGTAAACCAGTTAAATCACCTAATAATGCTTTACCAATAGCCTTAGCAACATTCCAAGCCTTAGTAGCTATTGTATTAATAGTGATTGATGTAGTATTAATTCCATTTGAAACAGTATTAGCATTCTTAGAAACAGTATCTGCAATTTCAGTTCCAGTAGCTATTTTTGAAGCATTAGCATTGGCAGTCTTAGAAGCTGTGTTTACATTATTTGAAGCGGTATTAGCATTATTTGAAGCAGTTTCTTTATCCTAAGCAGCAGCTACTGCAATCTACCAATATTGTTTTAATTTCAACCTTAAAATACTATCCTTATTCAGAACATTCGCAACAGCTTGAACACCATTAAGTAAACTTATAGCAGATTGAACTTTTAAAATAGCTTTTTCTACATTCTTATTCTCACTACCAAACATTCCCATTACACCAGTAGCAATAGATAAAGCACCGGCGAAACCCTAAGCAGCTTCTATACCAGCATCCAATCCAGCAGTATCAGATGAAAGTTTCTTTATATCCTCCGTAGCATCTCCGAGAGCGTCTTTATATTCAGCAGCTCTTGCAGCCATTGTATGATAAATTGAGGAACTATCTAATCCATCTACATTCATCTTAGCCATTATATTTCGCATTATCTTTATCTACTTATTTAAAGGAATTGTAGATGCTTCAAGTCTCTCAAATTTCTATTGTATCTAGTCTAATGCACTTACAGAACCGCCAGTATCTTTTAATTCTTGCTTTACCTAATTTAATGTAGCAGATAAGTTATCCTTACCAGTTATATTTACTACAAAATCTTTTGCCATATCAGTTATTATTATGTTGTTTTAAATAATTTTCAGCTTCTTTCTTTAATCTTTCTATATCTTCCTTAGTAATACTAGTATTAGATTTATCCTATGTATCTTCTTCCCAAGGAAATGTAACTATATCAGATAATTTCAATCTTCTCTTACTATTAACTTGTGCCATAATATATGCAGTAAGTCTGTTAGCTTCCCATATATCTTTATAAGCATAGTAGCCATATTTAATAGCTACCTATGCTTCATACATCTACATTTCATCCAATACATACTAAGGAGAATAGTGGAGCTACATTACCAATATAGCATACATCTCAGATATGCTTAATTTTTTTTTACAGCATCAGATGTTTCTTCATCGTTAAGTAACTCCTATGTCTTTTGAGTATTGTTTACTATATCATTTAATTGATTAAATATAGTTGGGTCGTTATCTAATGCATCTAGAAATTTATCCCAATCTAATATATTATCTGGATTATTAGCCAATATCATACTATAAAAGAATATATAATTATCTAAGAGTGTTTTAACTTCAAAAGGTTTGCCAGTTATCTTTTCAAAGATAAACAAAGCTCTAATTGTATATTTAACTTTATACTCAATTCCGTTTATTTTAATTGTGTTCATAGTTTATTCTTGCTATTTATAAATGAAAATAGCCCTTATACCTTTTTGTATAAGGCATAAAGGCTATATAAAAATTAATTATCTAATCATTTTGTACTAGAACCACCACCAGATGATGCAGAACCACCACCAGCATTAGATGGTTCAGCAGCTACTCTCTGCAAAGCTCCTATTCCAGTAAATTGAACAGTATAAGTAGCATATTCTCCATTAGGCGCATTAAGCTCCAAAGAAGTAATAACTACCTTACCCTCATAATCTGGCTTACTAGCAGTCCAACCAGCAGTAGGTGCATCAACAGTAGTTTCTTTCTTCTTACTGAATGTAGCAGTTACTGGGGTTTTAGCTACCATAATATCAAACAAATCATCAAAGTTAGAACCAGCTCCATCGAGTGAATACATATTTTCACTCTGTGCAGTCCAACTCAAAGTACTAACTTCGTTGGCAGACCAGTTACCACCACCTTCATCTTTATTAGAAGTATCTTGTGTATCACCACTTATAGTAAGTGTGTGTGAAGTAGCATAAGCAATAGACTTGCCGTTAACAAACAGCATCATATCACCACCACGTATTTTTGCCATAGTAATTATAATTTTAAATTAAACATTAAATTAAATAAAAGACCATCTAAAACCCTTATGAGTATTTGCTTTGCCGTTACAACATTTAGAAATTTGGCAGAGAGAAAACCCTTTTTTTGATGCATCAGTGAGGGAATTATAAACAGCTATTAGTGTATCATTCTTATCATACTAGGCTATTTGTTTCTAATGCCTATTTATCCAAGTACCATAGTTTATATTATATTTAGCAGTACACCATTCTAGATTGGATATACTATTATTAGTTTTATCTTCATCTTTATGGTTTATTTGTGGATAATTATTAGGGTTTGGAATAAAAGTAGAAGCTACTAACCTATGTACTGGAAATTTCTTTCTATCTCCATCTCTATCTGTTAGCTCTATCCTCAAATATCCATTTGCAGCTAAAAAAGGCTTTAAGTTTTTACCTTTAATAAACTAATTTTTATCCCATCTATTACTATAAATAACTCTATCCAAACTTCTAATATTTCCTAAATTACTTATTTCATAAATTCCCTCATAATTTGCAATAGGTTTCCAAATTTCTCTCATATACTCATTGTAAAGTTATTTTAAAGATTAAATTTTGTACAAATGTGTTATCTATAAATTCTTCTGAACCATCTTCTAGATTTATATCCTCAATCGGTATAGTTTGAATTATCCCATTCTTATGTACTAAGGCGTTCCTAACTTTCTCAGCTATTGTTACACTGTCAGAGTAATTATCTGCTGCTATCATTATTTGTATAGTAGTAGAATCGTTAGAATCATCCTTAGTAGATTCTGGGGATATAGAATTTCTCCTATATATAATAAATGGGAAAGTAGTAGATTCATCAGCAATCAGAGGATATATCTTATTATTAACTTCTGTATCTTGTAAGCCCTAAACTAAAAGCCACTTAATAGCTTTACCTATACTAATACAACTCATCTTATAATTTTATTTAAAGATTCAGTAATAGAAGTAAACATAGTTTCAAAGATAGGCTCATCATTTTCCCTAGCTCTTGCAAAAAAATGTTCTGCTATAATTCTACCTCTATAACCTCCCTTTCCAGTCCTCTTTAAATGTCTAACGTCAATATGTCCAGTTACTTTGTGTCCCTTAGTATAACGTTCTTTTGTTCCTTTCTCAAACCATTTCAACCTATAATCACCCATAATATTTACCTAAACTTCATTAGTAGTTTTCTTAGGCTTAACTCTTACACCCTTTCTAAGTGTAGGTCTTCTGAGGTTGTTTATAGTATTGGCTTTTAATGTATTAGCTCCATCCTTTAATGATTTAAATAATATCTCTGAAACTTTTTCTGGTGCTAATTGTTTTAGGACTTCATCAACCTAGCTAGAATTAACGTTACTCATTAATAAGTTCTGTTCTGATTGTAATCAACTACTTAGATTTATCTGGCTCAATAGATAATATTCTCCATTTCTTATTATTCCAGATAATTCTATCTTTCTCGTCTATATCGTGGTAGTATCTAATTGTAAATATCTTGTTATAGCTAAAAATTACTTCATCATTTTCAGTGGCCCTAGTTCCAGATTCATACTACACATCCGCCCTAGTCTGTATATAATTCTACCACTAAAACTTATTAGCTCCGAAATCATTCTATACTATTGTAGGTCTCTCAATAGTAATTACTTCTGTTAATCTCCCTCCATTCATCCTATTGTAAAGTTTCTATTAAGATTAATTAAATACTTATAAGCATAAGGAACTTCACTAGGAACAGAATAGCTAGTAGCTTCCCTATTATTATAAAGATTGCCAATTAACAGAAGTATAGAATGAGATACAGATGATGGTAATTTACCATCCTCCAACATATCTTTTAAAGCTATGTCTTCATTTTTAGCCACGGCATCCTCAGCCACATTGATTAAACTGGTAATATAGTTATCATCATCAGTAAATGATTCATCTATATTAAGATGCTTCTTAACGTCTTTTAGTGTTATATACATAGCCAAATAAATTCAAGTTAACTAAGTAGCTACCTAATTAAAGATAGCTACCAGTTAATAAATGAAGCAAGAATCACTTTAACACCTTTGCAACAAAGGAATTAGCTCTCTGAGGTTTAGCGTCAAAGTAAGCGTTAACAACCAAACGAATCTTTCCGTTAGCTGCTTGTGTATATGGGTCAACAGTTAAATCAATGGCACCCCACTGACCAATAACAAGGTCACTAAAATTACCAAGAATCAAACCTTTGGTAGCAACACTATTAGTAACAAGTGCTGGAATACCATCAATTTCTCCACCATCCATCAACATTCTAACATCTGACTTAGTACCACCAACAGTAGTAGTTCTCAGTACAGCCTTAGCAGATGGTGATACAATAAAGGAGATATTGCCACTAACATTATGTTCCTCCAAAGACTGTTCCATAGCGAGAATATCTGCAAAAGTAATACCAGCAGCTTCACCAGCAGTTACACCATTAAATAAACCAGCTGGCTTAGTAGCATCACCAGCATCACTACCAAGAATAGTTGCTTCAAGTTTGTTGGAGAGAGCGTCTACTATATCTTTTCTAAGTAAGTTTTCAGCACTTACTGAATCTTGAATGATGAATTGCTTAGAAATATCTACATAAGCAGTAAGACGCTTAGGAGACAAATCTACTTCACCGAAAGTACCAGCACCATCAGAGGCTGCATCAACTTCACCAGCCCAACCAACAGTAGAACCAGAATAAGTAGGAATTGATACATTACCGATAAGACCAGTCATAAAGTTAGCACCAGCAGCACTAAGAACAAGTGAATCACGCAAAGGTGCAAGAATATTAAGTTTATCAGTTGCTACAATCTCTTGACCCTTACCCTCTGCTGTGGCTTGTACATTTGCTCTTTCCTCTACTGGCAAAACAATCTGGCCGCTATATGATTGGCCGCTCTTCCTCATTTCAGCAATACCAGCATTTACTACTTCTTGACTTCTTTCATCAAGTACTTGATTATTAGCAACGGCTCTAATAGCTTTAAGAAGTGAAAAATTCTCTTTCATAGTTGTTCTAGTTTCTTTCTTGTTTAATTTATCAGTTAACTCTCTTAGTTCATTATCTACATCAGCAATCTGTTTGCACAAATCGTTGTATTCTGATTCCTCATCTTTTGTAAGTTTCCTAGATTCTTTCTTAGCTTCACTAAGTAAAGATTCTGCTTTAATCTTCAATTGTTCTTTCTTGTCTGTTAATGTTAAAGAATTACTCATATCAATTTCTTTTCTAGTTCCTTATAATATTTATCTAGCTCTTTCTTTTCTTCTGTCTTTAACTAATCCAATCCCCTAGTATCAACAGATGTAGCTGAATAAGCTGGCTAGTAAACTGGTGACACGTCAAAAAGCTCTTGAATGCTATTAATAGTTCTTAGATAAGTTCCATCTTCTTGCTTTTCCCAAGAATCAGAGCCAACTGTAAAAGCAAATGAACTTGCATTAATATCACCTCTTCTAAGACCTTCCAACAGCTCGTCCCCCAAAGCAGTATTAGGAGCATCAAAACTGTATTTCAGACCCTTATCATCTATGGACAAAGTAAGAGAACCCTATCCCTTATTAGCTCTTGCTAGTATTCCCCTAGAATTGTCGTGATTAAGTAAGCAAAAGACATCAGACCTTTCTAATACTCCATCTAAGGCAGTAGGACTAATTATCTCATAGAATCCACCTAAATCATTAGAGAGACTATTAAAGACAACTGCATATCCCTCAACAGTTCTAGATTCTGGAGCTACTGCCCTTATTTCTGATTTGTTATAACTTCTAACTTCTTTCATTCTTATATTATTATAAAAGCAATACCGTTATAAGTCCAACTATAATTACTATCTTTTAAAGCCTTACGTATTAAATCTAATGTATATTGTGTGCAATTCTTGACTATAATTTTTTTAAGTGATTTGTTTCTTCCAGACATAGCTGTGTTTCTTCCAAACATATCTGTGACATTTGCAGTAGCAGCCATATCCCAACCAGATAAATCTAATTCTTCGAGTTTAGCACATCCATAAAACATATGCTAAAATGATTTTACATTACTAACATTCCAAGTAGATAAATCCAGTTTAGTAATTTTAGGACACCGCTCAAACATACTGACCATAGAAGTTACTTTATCTGTTTTCCATTTGAGTAAATCAGAAAAAGCTACATAAGAATTACTCTAAAAACATTTATCCATTATTCTAACATTACTAGTATCAATATCCTTTACATCTTCATCATTAACCCTACAATTTACAAAATCTAACACCTAAACATTACTGAAATCATAACCTTTTAAATCTATTGATTTTATAGCCATTACACCAGCCCCAAATAACTCAGAAAAGATAATAGCATTGGATAAATCAAACTAAGCTATATTATATAATTGAAATGTACTTTCGGCTAAATGTTTGAAGTATATCCATTTAGAAGTATCAGCATAGGTGAAGTCTACATTAAGGATAATAGTGGCGGTTGTTTTTCCATCCTCTGAGGTGTAAGTATTATTACCTATTATATAACCATAAGGTAGTTCTATGTTATTAGTTCCTTCCTTTAATGTAATAGTCTAACCGTAATAAGTTGAATCTATACTATAAGTTGTCCAATTAATTTTGGCGTCTTTTGTTAAAGGGATTATTTCAGCACCATCATAATTACACTCAAAACTAACATAATTGATAGGGTCAGCTATTTCAGTACCTTTAATATTTGTAAGTTTAAATGTATATTTGCCATTTTTGTCTCCATCAAAAACAGTACCAGTAGCAGTAATAGAGTAATTCTTATTATTATTCACTACTTTACCAGTTACTGTATATTCAACTCCTTTTTTTATTTTATAAGATTCTATTTCATATATAAGAACTTCCTTAGCCTTAAAAATATCACTACTTTCTTTCTTTATAGCCTAATCTGAAACAACTAATGGACTTAAACCTCGTAAAGTCAACTTAGAAACGTCCTACTGTGCGACTGTCTTATCTTCATAAATTATATTAATATCATAAAGTTTTCTCATTTGTTTTAGTGTTTAGGTCTTTCTTATCCGTTTCAGTAATATCATCAGAATCATCTGTATTAGAATCCTCAGTAGATTCTTCATCTTCCTTAGTAGAATCAGTAGTAGATTCTTCCTCAGTAGTAGTAGAATCAGTAGTAGTACTAGCTGTGGCAGCATTCTTTAAAGTCTGCACATTGACTTGTACAAATGAAGTATCGCCATCTTCGAGATGAGGTAAATCTAATTCTCTTCTAATCTCATTAATAGTCATTACACCCATTTGAAATAATGTGTTATAATAACTAGCCTAGGATTGTTTATCCGCTCTAAGTAATGGTGCAGTAGAAAATCTTACACTAATAGAATCTCTCTCACTAGGCTTATATAGCTTTCTTTGAAATTCACACTCAAACTTTTCAAGTAAAGGCTGTAAAGTATCAGTCAAGAATGCAAGCTGCATTTGCTCAATAGTATTATAGCTACTCTTACTTAAATCAAATGCTTTTACTGGTGATACTCCAAAGAATCTACAAATATCTATCACATTAAATTGTCTAGTTTCTAACAACTGTGCATCAGAAGGATTTACTGTTACAGATTGGAAATCCAAGTCTGCATCAAGAACTGCAACACCATTAGGAGTTCCAGTATTACCATTAAATGCACTATTCCAACTAGATTTAAGAGATTCTTTCTATTTAGTAGTTAATGGTGAATTACATTTAAGTATTCCAGCTACATTAGCTCCACCTTTAAAGAATCCCTCTGCATTAGCTTCTGCATCCATAGCTAATCCTAATGTCTTTCTAGCATAAGCTAAGGTAGATATTCCCTCAAATCCATCACTAGTAAAGTTAAGGATATGAATCATATTACAATCTTCTACCACATTTCGCATACCAGTAATACTGTAACTGATAGTATCATTTATATTCTAAGGTTTAAGAATAGTCACCAACTCAGATGGTATATAGTAAAGAGCTGTGGCATTACCTTTCTAATCTCTTTGAATATAAGCATAAGCATTACCAGTAAGAAGCATACTTACAACCATAGTTTTCATAAAAGTAAACTTACTCATATTCTGATTAGGTTCAATATTAAGTAAATTGTAAGTGGAATGATTCCTAAACTTAATCTTACACCCATCAGAATCTAGTTTGTAAGGCTCAAAAGGTAGCTATGCAATAGAATCGGAGATTACTTCAACACATCTATAAACAGCAGATAACAGCATTGCCCTATTATTAGCATAGCTACTAGCCGTGTTATAAAGCAAGTAATCTCCAAATACTGCACTCCGTTCTTCTTGCTTCTTCTTTCTTTTAAATAAGTTAAATAAATTCATATAACTAATAATTCTTTTCCGCTATTAGGATTTTGTAGATATGTTCCAAGTGCTTGAATCATAGCTATTGTTCCATCTATCTTCATCTATTTATTAGCTTTAACTGGCTTAGTGTTCCCATTATGGTCTTCTTTAATCTAGACATTAGCGAAACACCATCTAGTTATCTCATTATTATCTATAACAACTTTACCAGATAAAATTAATCTCTCTAATTCTTTCGTAGGTTGATTGAAGTTACCAATACTCTAACTATATTCTTCAAGTGGTAAACCCTCCTCAGTAGCTTGAATAGCCCATTGTGTAGCGTTCCATTTATCATAACCAACAGATTGCATACTAAGCATATTAGCGTATTTCAACATATCCTTAGTAATATAATCATAGTCAGTTACATTTCCAGTAGTAAGAGTAAGTTGCCCAGTATCTCTCCAACATCTATATTTCTCTCTATTAGTAGTAGTAGAGATTAAACAGCTTTCTGGCAAGTAATAGTAATTCTTAAAGTAATAGATTCCATCTTTAACTACCAAATAGGATACAGCAGTTAAATCACTAGTAGCAGATAAATCTACTCCTACGTAACATGGTTCATCTAGAAAATCAGCTAAATCTACTTTCTTAGTGCTCTTAACTATATAAGAATCTGGTAGCCATACTTCCGCAGAATCGCACCATAAGTTTAAAGTCTTAGTCTTTACTCCAACTTCCTCAGATGGATTGTTAAGAGCTGAATTAATCTATTCTCTTATATATTTCCTAGTAACCGTAATATCTAAGTTTGGAGCGCATTTTATCCAATTTTTTTCATCAGTCCAATCATCTCCATCATCTAATGAATAGATAGCGATAAACATACTATCATCATTCTTTAATTTATGCAATATTTCAATAGCAGTACTTCTTAACTAATAACAAGGTAATGACTTATCGAATCCAGCAGTAGTAATTGTACACAAATGTGGATTCTGTCTCATTCCCATAGAAGATTTAATTACATCCCTTACTTTACTAGTCTTAGCCGCATGATATTCATCAATAAGGCCAAATGAAGCATTAAAACCATCTAGTCTAGAAGCATCAGCAGCAAACACATTTAACTTAGAAGCATTTACATTAAACTTAATTCCTTTTAAATGTGCAGTAAGATACTTTCCACTAGGGTCTAGCTATTTAGCAAACTAATAACAGAATTCATAAGCTACTTTTGCCTAATCTCTACTATTTGCAGCCAAATCTACTTCTGCTCCATCTTCACCATCAGCGATAAGAAAGTACATACATAAAGCAGCAGCCAAAGCACTCTTACCTTGCTTTCTACTTACTTCAATATAGCTGCTACTAAATCTTCTATCATTAGTACCTTTCCAATAAAACCCAATTATGTTTGCAACAATAAACTGTTGCCACGGCTCTAAGATAAAATTCTTTCCAGAAGATTTACCCCTAAAATGTTTCATAGTTCCAATAAAGCGAATAGCTTTATCTACTACTTCTTCTTTAAAGTCTAAATCATCTCTCTATAAATCATCCTAGAACCTTTGGCAAGCGAGTTTAATGTAAGAACCAGTTACTATTTTGTTATTAATTACATCTTCTGCATACTAATAGTATGGTTTCATCTAGTTTCTTTACTATCCTTTACAAACTTCTCCAATGGAGATAACTCTTTACTATTGCTATTAAGTTTCTGTATCTTAGTTCTATCCTTAGCAGTAAGACCAAACTTCTCCATTACTTTCATAGCCTATATCTGTGCATCCTTAGCAATCTTAATTGCTGGGTGTGGAGATATATTACCTCTATCAGATGTAACAGTTAAGCCATCTTTCTCTAACTGTTTTTGAGCCTTAATAAACATACTGTAATTTCTGGCTAGCATAGTTAAAGCTGCATTATCTACATTCTCCATTACTCCATTATCTGCAAGCATAGCAATTACATCTTTCATATATGCTTTTGCTTCTTTCTCAATGTCTGTTGGAATCTTAAATTCGTTCATTGCTTCATTTTGTTATGTTAATTCTATATTATCTCTTTTTGTTTTTCTAAATTTTTCCCTTAACTTGTCTTACATTTTTCTTGTAAATATAAAAAAATTAACGTATATTAATATTAGAATAAATAACATAATATGACTAAGAAAATAAATTGTAAAGACGTTAAACTCTCAGTAAGAGTTAACCCACATCAAGATTAGATGTTAAAAGCAATCTCAGATGATATGAAGATAAGAAGAAGTACATTAGTAAGATATGCAATTGACCAATTAATTAATAATTACAATGATATACAACTACACTAAATATAGAAGAAAGTAGAATAATCTTAGTAAAGCTGAATATAATAAAGAAGTAAATAAATTATTAATTGACAATTACAGTTATCTGCATAATAAGCTAATTAGAAAGCAATCAGATGAAGCCACATTTAATGATACATATCTCAAATTAACTAGGTTATATAATCCAGAATAGGATTTTGTAGAATAGTTTGAATATTATTTCAAATAGCTTTCTTTCGAGTATGTAAGAGATGATAAGTGTTATAACTATGCAGAAAGTAAAGTAGAGATATATACAGATAATATATTAGTAACAGATAATATATCATTAACAGATAATGAAATTAAAGGTACTAAGAATAAATCATTAGTAAATAAGAACTCATTAATAAATAGTTTACAACAATATGCCTTACTTGAAAAAGAGTAGAACCGTAAAGCCAAAGCAAATAAAGCGAATTGAACGACAGAATATATATCAAAGTAAGAGATGGAAGTTACTAAGACAGTATTACTTAAATCTGCATCCATTATGTGAAATATGTTTAGCCAGAGGAATAATTAAGCCAGCAGATGACGTACATCATGCAGATTCATTCTTAAATTATAATGGAGATAAACGTATAGAAGTAGCATTTGATAAAGATAATCTGGTATCTGTTTGTAGATAGTGCCATAATTGGCTACATCGAAACGGCACTACTCACGGAATAAATATAAAGCAAGCGGCTGAACTTATCAGTAAAGAAAGTAGCCGTAAAAAATAATCACAGATACCGTTTAAAAACATTACAATCCATTTATAATATTATGACCAATAATTACAAGTAAATCAAATTTAATGCTTGAAATTTCTTTCATAAAGTAAATATAGTAAATATCCGATTCTAGATATTTATTAGTAAATAATGTAAAGCATAATACTCCATAATCTTTATAAATAATCTAATATGCTGTCCTAGAAAAAAATATTAAAATTATTTTGGTTCTTAAAAAATTAGACAGTATATTAGATTTGTAAAGAAAAAGAGATA
>ERZ808252.826-NODE-826-length-26691-cov-4.300871_pt1 | contig 26691 bp, 21 predicted proteins | sample MGYA00521242_ERZ808252 | MGnify/ENA primary metagenome ERZ808252 (study PRJEB31516, sample SAMN03275581) | gut metagenome | biome: mammalia-associated habitat; material: feces | host: Papio cynocephalus | place: Kenya | collected 2012-08-07 ...
GGCGAAGAGTTGGAATTGTAAATGTCCCAAAGCACGTTTATGAGGGATATAAATATGCAATTACAAAAGGATGGGATGAAGTTGCCAGAGTTTGTATGACACATTCTTATCCGCTTATGAAAGATGAGTTCAATTATACACCGGAAACAGAGGAAGAAATAGCAATAAAAGAATATATTATGAATTGTCAGGCAGATGATTATGATAAATTGATCCAGATAGCAGATGCACTGGCGACAGATTATGGATTTGTGATATTGGAAAAACGGTTTGTGGATGTGACACGCAGATATGGAATTATGGAAAATTACATAAAAGGCTGGGAAATAACATTTCAAAACAAAGAATATTTTGAACAGCAAATGGGATGTTCAATTTATGATGTATTACCGGATATTGAGAAAACAACATTGTTATGTCCGGCACCGTGGAAACCGAAAAATACTGGCTTCGGAGAAAATTAAAAGGCTGTAAAATGCGGAATAGGAGAAAACGATATATGAGATTTTTTAAGGTATTATGTTTATTCATAATAGGTCTGGTTTTAACTTCCTGCGGCGCACACAAGGAAGTGAATCAGAATTCAGACCAAAACGAGAAGATTGTATCGCGTTCGGCAGTAGAAGAAAAAGAATCATTTTATGTGGATGTTAGTAAAGATGAGAAATCCGGATACCCATATATGAATAGTAATCATTGTATGAGAACGATTTGCAAAGATGGGGATAGTCTTTATGTTGCCGAAGACAAAGGCTGGTCGGGGGCTGCTCTTTATCGATGTGATGGAAATAAGAAGAAGGTAATATATAAAAGTAAGTATGGAAGGATTCGTTATTTGAATGCCCAAAACGGCTGGATTGTATTTCAATTACTGGAAAGGAAGGGAAAAAACAGACAGATAGATGACTATACTATTGTAAGATTAAGAAGTGATGGGTCGGATGTGAAAAAATTTGATATCAGGGTGGCGGATCTTTGGTTGTATGATAATAGAATATATTATTCATGGTGTACAAAGTGGGGTGGAAGTGATATTGAATCAATGGACATAAATGGTAAAGACAATAAAACTATTGTTGAAAAAGATTGTGGAATATATTTTTATGTGATAAATGATAAAATTTATATGATTTATGATAGAGATACTTCCTGCGAATCGGATAATACATGTGATTTATATGAAATGAATTTAGATGGATCCGATCAAAAGCAGATAGCAAAATTTAAGGCATATGCAGATACCGTATGTTTGCAGGGAGATTCTATCTATTATATAAAACCAAGTGATAATCGTGAAAAAGAGTATCTATATCAGTTTAAATGTGATGAAAAGAGTGAAAGACCTTTGACAAGTACGGAAGTAAGTAAATATTTCTTTTGCGACAATTATATATATTATGAAATGCTTGATTATGACGGAATCAAAAGATTGAATCTGACAGATGGACAAAAGAAATGGATAACAAAAGAAATAGTAGTTGACGAGTTTGATATTATACTGGATCAAAAGATTTTTTTCTTATGTAGTGATGGAATACTGCCTTATATAGATTGTGATACGGGAAAGGAAAGAAAGGAGATTTTAAAATAATGAACATTTATGAATTTGGAAACAAAGAGAATCCGGTTATTCATGAACATGATATGAGACATGAAGAACTGCTGGGAGTTTACCCGGAAGACTGGTGTTCGTTAGTGGAAAAAATATGCCTGTAATACATTTGTTTTATATCAAAAAAGTACGGAAAAAAGAAGGATAGAGAGGAATTTAAAGCGAATGATTATATTGATCGCGGGTGCGTCCCATACAGGAAAAACAGTGTTGGCGCAAAAATTATTGGAAAAATATAAGTATCCTTATTTATCTATAGACCATTTAAAAATGGGATTGATACGTAGTGGAAATACAAAACTGACACCGGTCAGTGATGAAACAGAATTAACTGCATATTTATGGCCAATCGTTCGGGAGATGATAAAAACGGCAATTGAAAATAAGCAAAATCTTATCGTCGAAGGATGTTATATTCCATTTGATTGGGAAAAAGACTTTACAACAGAATATCTCCAAGGGATAAAATATTATTGTCTTGTAATGAGTGAAAATTATATAAAAAATCACTTTAGAGATATCAAACGGTATGCAAGGGCAATTGAGGATCGGTTGGAGGATGAAAGCTGTACGTTAGAACGTGTGTTGGAAGACAATGCAAACACATTCGAACTTGTTAAAAAATATAAAGTGCCTTATATTTTGATAGACGATGAGTATAATGTACATATTGACATAATTCGTGATGAATCGTAGCTGTGAGGAAGTGTGAAATGCAAAAATATAACGCAATCGTGGTATTTAATAAACAAGAAGATAAAATGCTGATGTGTAAAAGGAGAAAGAATCCTTATAAGGGATTATTAAACTTTGTTGGTGGCAAAAGGGAGCAAAATGAAAGCGGTTTGGATGCAGCATACCGGGAATTAGAAGAGGAAACTGCCATTACAAAAGAGGATATTAAACTTTTCTATTTAATGGAATTATCGTATCCTTTTGATAATTGCGATCTGGAAATTTATGTGGGAAAATTAAATAACGAAGTAGCGGTTGACGGGGATGAAAACGAACTGGTCTGGACTGAACTGGATCAGAATTTTTTTGACACAACCCAATATGCCGGAGAAGGAAATATCGGTCATATTATGCTGCATGTGAAACGACACAAAAAGGAGTTGACGGAATCCGAAGAAAAGAAGGTTCCTATACAAATGGAAACGAGTCGTTTGATCTTACGGGAGATGAATATGTCGGATTTCGATGCGTTGTATGCGGTGCTGGCAGATTCTGACATTATGCAGCATTATCCATATACGTTTGGTGAAAAGAGAGTTCGTGGATGGATTGACAAAAATAGGGAACGATATCGAATCTTTGGATTTGGATTGTGGGCGGTGTGCCTGAAAGAAACCGGTGAAATGATTGGAGATTGCGGGCTGACGATGCAAAACATCAATGGAGCTATAAAGCCGGAAATTGGATATCATATTCGTGCTGACAGACAACGGAACGGATATGCAAAAGAAGCAGCCATTGCGGTGAGAGACTGGGCGTTTGAATATACGCCATTTTCTGAAATTTATTCCTATATGAATGCGGCGAATGTACCTTCTGCAAAAACAGCCGCAGCGTACGGTGGACATGAAGTGGAGCAATTTGAAGATGAAAAAGACGGCAGCATAAAAGTGTTTCGAATGACACGCGAAGAATGGAAGATGTGAGTTGATTTTTTTATATCAACATGGTAAGATAGTAAGCAAGATAATAAGTAAGATGATAAGCAAGATGAGGTGAAGAATATGGACAATTATGAGCCGCCTTATTCAATTTCTGATAAAATGCTTACGCTTGTTTCCAGTATATCAGAAAAGGTTGGAAGAATTGAAATAAGTAAGGAAATAGAATCAAAACCACATTTGAGAAAGAACAACAAAATACATTCTATTTATTCGTCGCTGAAGATAGAGGCAAATTCGTTGTCCTTAACAGAAGTAAGAGATGTTATTAATGGTCAGTCTGTAATTGGAAATCAAAAAGAGATTCAAGAAGTAAAAAATGCTTATGCTGCTTATGAAAAAATAGCAGATGTTGATCCGTCAAGTATGGTTGACTTAAAGAAAATACACAAAATTATGACAGATGGAATTATAAATGAGTCGGGCGAATTTAGAACAGGTGCAGAAGGTGTGTTTTCAGGAGAAAAATGTATTTTTATTGCACCTCCTGCCAATATGATAAATGACTTAATGAGAGATTTGTTATCATGGGTAAAGAAAAATCAAGATAAAATTCATCCGCTTATTATGTCGGCGGTGTTTCATTATGAGTTTGTGTTTATTCATCCATTTGCTGATGGAAACGGTCGAATGGCAAGAATTTGGCATACGATTTTTTTGTACCGGTGGAGAAAAGTGTTTGAATACATTCCACTGGAAAATCAAATAGAAAAATTTCAAGAAGATTACTATGAAGCAATTGCACAGTGCCATGTAAATGGAAATTCAAATGTTTTTATAGAGTTTATGTTGGAACGTATTGATGAAGTTTTGGATGAAGTTATTGCACAGGTTAAAAAGTCAAAGGGTGAAATGTCAGAATATGTAAATCGGTTATTAAACTGCATGGAATACGATTTGCCGTATACTTCAAAAGAAATTCTTGAGTTATTAGCCTTGAAATCAAAAGAGACGCTGCGAAAGAATTACTTAAATCCAGCCATTGAGGCGGGATTGGTTAGAATGACACTGCCGGAAAAGCCAAATAGTAAAAATCAACGATATATTAAATTATATGAAGGTGTTATAAAACGTTAGAAAAGAGGTGCGAAAATAGAAAATGTTAAAACTAGTAAAACTTGAACCAAAATACCGGCATCAACTAAATGAAATGATGGATGAATGGACGTCGACAAATGAAAAAATCATTCCATGGTCAATTCGAAAGTGTGATTATCATAATTTTGAAACGTATCTTGCTGCTTTAGAAGAAAAAGAAGAAAGCGGAGAAAAGGTTCCGGATTCAACATTTTTCTGTCTTGATACGCAGCGGAATATTTTTGTAGGAGCTGTCAATATCCGGCATTATCTGAACGAAAAATTACTGCTTGGAGGTGGGCATATCGGAGATGGCATCCGTCCAAGTGAACGAGGAAAAGGTTATGGTACGAAAATGATCGCACTGGCATTGGAAGAATGTAAAAAACTGGGAATAGACCGGATTTTAATGTGCTGTGATAAGGACAATCCGGCATCAGCAAAAACAATTATGAAAAACCAGGGTGTTTTAGAAAATGAAGTGATGGATGATGGGAGTCTGGTGCAGCGGTATTGGATTGAAATATAGCAGAATATGTAAGAATGAATGAAATCTGCTTTGATTCAGGGGGCAACAGCAGGTTGCTTTGCAGTGAATGAAAGATGTGGTATAGTATTCTCATGAGGAGGCGATATAAATGGAGACGAAAGATATTATTTTAGAACTTCGTACAAAAAAGGGATTGTCACAGGCAGAGTTGGCGGAAAAACTGATGGTAACCAGACAGGCAGTATCACGTTGGGAAAATGGTGAGACGATTCCGAACACAGAGACTTTAAAATTGTTGTCAAAAGAGTTTGATGTATCAATCAATACTTTACTAGGAACGCCTGCGCAGTTGATCTGTCAATGCTGTGGAATGCCATTGGAGGATTCAACAATTAGTAAGGAACCGGATGGGGAATTTAATGAATCCTATTGTAAATGGTGCTATACAGATGGGGAATTCAAGTATTCCAGTATGGAAGAATTGATTGATTTCTGTGTGGAGCATATGTCAAATGAAAACTGGCCGCCGGAGCAGGTCAGAGCACATATGTTAGCCGTAGTACCGCAGTTAAAACACTGGAACCAGGGCGAAAATTGAGCAAAAAAGAAAAACGAACAAATGTTCATATTTTTGTTGCATTCTAAAACTCATTGTGTTATACTAAGCACACAATGAGTTTTATTTTTTTCAGTATATTTTGTGATAAATCGTGTGAAGATAAGCATAGATGGAGGTGTTTCGATAATTATGGATCATTTTGTTTTACATTCTGAATATGAACCGACCGGTGACCAGCCGGAAGCCATAAAAGCGCTTGTGGACGGTTTTAAGGAAGGAAATCAGTTTCAGACACTTCTTGGTGTTACCGGTTCCGGAAAGACATTTACAATGGCAAATGTGATCGAGCAGATGAACAAGCCGACATTGGTTATTGCACATAACAAGACATTGGCGGCTCAGTTATATGGTGAGTTTAAAGAGTTTTTCCCGGAGAACGCAGTAGAATATTTTGTTTCCTATTATGATTATTATCAGCCGGAAGCCTATGTGCCATCAACGGATACGTATATCGAAAAGGACTCCGCCATCAATGATGAAATTGACAAACTGCGGCATTCCGCGACGGCAGCATTGACCGAGCGCAGAGATGTCATTATTATTGCCAGTGTTTCCTGCATCTATGGATTGGGTAGTCCGATTGATTACCAAAATATGACAGTATCGCTCCGCCCCGGTATGATCCGCGAACGGGATGAAGTGATTGAGCGGCTGGTTGAGATACAGTATACACGGAATGATATGGATTTTCACCGTGGTACATTCCGGGTACGTGGCGACGTGCTTGAGATTTTTCCGGCATCAGCGTCCGACCGGGCGATCCGTGTAGAATTTTTTGGAGATGAAGTGGATCGGATTCAGGAAATTGATGTGTTGACAGGAACCCCATTGAATAATTTAGAGCATATGGTTGTATTTCCAGCTTCCCACTATGTCGTTTCTCCGGATAAAATGGAAAAGGCGATAACGGGGATAGAGAAAGAATTGAAAGAACGTGTGAAATATTTTAAAAGTGAAGATAAATTGATTGAAGCCCAGCGAATCTCAGAACGAACCCATTTTGATATTGAAATGCTGCGTGAGACGGGATTTTGTTCCGGTATCGAAAATTATTCGATGCACTTAAATGGTATGCAGGAGGGCGAGATGCCGCATACACTTTTGGACTATTTTCCGGATGATTTTCTGATCATGGTGGATGAGTCGCATATTACGATCCCACAGATACGAGGAATGTATGCCGGCGATCAGTCTCGTAAAACAACGCTTGTGGATTATGGATTCCGCCTGCCATCGGCGAAGAGTAACCGCCCATTGAATTTTGAAGAGTTTGAGAGTCACATCAATCAGATGATGTTTGTTTCAGCTACGCCATCTGAATATGAAGAAACCCATGAGTTGATGCGCACAGAGCAGATTCTCCGGCCTACCGGACTTCTGGATCCGGAAGTGATTGTTCGTCCGGTAGAGGGACAGGTAGATGATCTGTTGAAAGAAATCAAAGCCGTAACAAAGAAAAAAGGAAAAGTTTTGGTGACGACACTTACAAAACGTATGGCAGAAGATCTGACAGATTATTACAAAGAGGTTGGTGTCCGGGTGAAATATCTGCATTCGGATATTGATACGCTGGAAAGAAGTGAGATCATCCGTGATATGCGGCTGGATGTGTTTGATGTTCTGGTAGGGATTAACCTGCTGAGGGAAGGACTGGATATACCGGAAGTAAGTCTTGTGGCAATCCTTGATGCAGACAAAGAAGGATTCCTTCGTTCCGAAACTTCTTTGATACAGACGATTGGGCGTGCAGCCAGAAATGCCGAGGGCAGGGTGATCATGTACGCAGACAAGCGGACGGAATCAATGGATAAGGCTATCACGGAGACGGAACGCCGTCGTAAAATTCAGGATGCCTATAATAAAGAACATGGTATCACACCGCAGACGATTAAGAAGGCGGTCAGAGAGCTGATCCGTATTTCTTCCAAAGCAGATGCCGGAATGGAAGAATTGCAGAAAGATCCGGAATACATGTCAGAGGAAGAATTGCAGAAGCAGATTGCGAAAATCATGAAGAAAATGAATCAGGCGGCGGCAGAGCTTAATTTTGAGCTGGCGGCATCGCTTCGTGACCAGATGATAAAAATGAAAAAGATATTGCAGGAGATGGAATAAAATGGAAAAGAAAAGAATCATACAGATACGAGGTGCAAAAGAGCATAATTTGAAAGGCATTGACCTGGATATTCCCCGCGATGAATTTGTGGTATTGACGGGATTAAGCGGTTCCGGAAAATCATCGCTTGCATTTGATACGATTTATGCAGAAGGGCAGCGCCGTTATATGGAATCTTTGTCCTCGTATGCGAGAATGTTTTTGGGACAGATGGAGAAACCAAATGTAGAGAGCATTTCAGGACTTCCTCCTGCGATATCGATCGATCAGAAAACGACAAACCGCAACCCAAGATCTACCGTAGGAACCGTAACCGAGATTTATGATTATTTTCGTTTATTATATGCGCGTATCGGCATACCACATTGTCCAAAATGTGGAAAAGAAATTAAGCGGCAGACGGTAGACCAGATGGTCGATGAGATCATGAATTTGCCGGAACGTACAAAAATACAGCTTTTGGCACCGGTTGTCCGCGGACGAAAGGGAGAGCATGCCAAAGTGTTCGAACGTGCAAAAAAGAGTGGATATGTGCGTGTTATCGTAGATGGAAATATGTACGATCTGTCGGAAGAAATTTCGCTTGAAAAGAATAAAAAGCATAATATTGAGATTGTGGTAGACCGTCTTGCCATTCGTGAGGGGATCGAGAAACGTATGGCAGAATCCATTGAAAGCGTGATGCAGCTTTCAGGGGGGCTGCTTGTGGTAGATGTGATCGATGGAGAACCGATTAATTTCAGCCAGAGTTTTTCCTGCCCGGATTGTGGGATCAGTATTGATGAGATTGAACCGAGAAGTTTTTCCTTTAACAATCCGTTTGGAGCCTGCCCGGTCTGTCACGGAATCGGCTATAAGATGGAGTTTGCGCCGGAACTTATGATTCCGGATCCGTCGCTGAGCATTGATGATGGTGCCATTGCGGTGATGGGATGGCAGTCTGTGACAAATGAGGGAAGTTTTACCAGAGCAACGATGGAAGCATTGGCAAAAAAATACAAATTTGATCTTTCTACACCATTTGAGGATTATCCGCAGAAAATTCAGGATATCATTCTTCATGGAACGAAGGGAGAAAAGGTGGATGTTCACTATGTGGGACAGCGTGGACGTGGTGTATACAGCATTGAATTTGAAGGTTTGATAAAAAATGTTGAGCGGCGCTACCGTGAGACAACATCCGATACGACAAAGCAGGAATATGAGACATTTATGCGCATTACCCCATGTTCGGAGTGTGGGGGAAGAAGGCTGAAAAAAGAATCGCTGGCGGTAACGGTAGGAGATCGGAACATTGCGGAGATCTGCGATCTTTCGATCGGGGATTTAAAGAAATTTGTAGATGATCTGGAATTGACCCCGACGCAGCTTCAGATTGGTAAGCTGATTTTGCGTGAGATCAAATCAAGACTTGGCTTCCTTTTGGATGTGGGGCTGGAATACTTATCGTTATCCCGTGCAACGTCATCTCTGTCCGGTGGAGAAGCCCAGCGTATCCGCCTGGCAACCCAGATTGGATCCGGTCTGGTAGGGGTCGCTTATATTCTGGATGAACCGAGTATTGGACTTCATCAGAGGGACAATGATAAACTGATAAAAACGCTGCAGCATTTAAAAGATCTTGGAAATACGTTGATCGTGGTAGAACATGACGAAGATACGATGCTGGCGGCAGATTATGTAGTAGATATCGGTCCGGGAGCAGGAGAACATGGAGGTAAAGTGGTCGCAGCAGGTACTGCGAAAGACATTATGAACTGTGAAGAGTCGGTGACCGGTGCTTATCTCAGTCATCGTATCGTGATCCCTGTGCCTGAGAAGCGGCGTAAGCCAACCGGATATTTAAAAGTGATCGGAGCCAAAGAAAATAATCTGAAAAATGTAAATGTAGATATACCACTTGGTGTATTTACCTGCGTGACCGGTGTATCAGGATCCGGAAAGAGTTCTCTTGTAAATGAGATTTTATATAAGACCCTGGCAAAGACACTGAACCGTGCCCGGTGTATTCCGGGAAAAGTAAAAGAGATCAAAGGGATGGAGCAGTTAGATAAGGTTATTAATATCGATCAGTCACCGATCGGGCGTACGCCGAGATCAAATCCGGCAACGTATACCGGTGTGTTTGACATGATCCGCGATCTGTTTGCTGCGACACCGGATGCCAAAGCCCGTGGGTATAAAAAAGGAAGATTTAGTTTTAATGTTAAGGGCGGCCGGTGTGAAGCCTGCCGTGGAGATGGAATCTTAAAGATTGAAATGAATTTTTTGCCGGATGTGTATGTCCCTTGTGAGGTGTGCCACGGCAAGCGTTACAATCGGGAAACGCTGGATGTGTTATACAAAGGAAAAAGTATCTATGATGTGCTGGATATGACCGTTGAAGAAGCACTTGACTTTTTCAAAAATATTCCGTCCATCCACCGCAAGATACAGACCATGTATGATGTCGGATTGTCCTATGTAAAATTAGGGCAGCCATCGACAACGTTATCCGGTGGAGAAGCGCAGCGTATCAAACTTGCGACAGAACTCAGCAAACGGAGTACAGGAAAAACCATTTACATTTTAGACGAGCCGACAACGGGACTTCATTTTGCAGATGTTCATAAGCTGATCGAGATTTTGCAGCGGCTTACCGATGGAGGAAATACCGTAGTCGTTATCGAACATAATCTGGATGTGATAAAGACAGCAGATTATATCATTGATATCGGACCGGAGGGTGGCGAAAAAGGTGGAACGGTGATCGCAAAAGGAACGCCGGAGAAAGTGGCAGAGACGGAAGGTTCTTATACCGGGGAGTATATCCGTAAGATGCTGCCGCAGAAAGGAAAGAAGAAATGAAAGAATACCCTTTTTTTGCTATGATGGCAAGAATGAAATATATTGAGAGATGGGCGCTTATGAGAAATTCTGTAAAAGAAAATATCAGCGAACATTCTCTCGAAGTGGCAATGATCGCTCATGCACTGGGAATTATTGCAAAGCAAAAATTTGGAAAAGATATTGACCTTGGAAAAATTACATTAATGGGGTTGTACCATGATGCCAATGAAATCATTACCGGGGACATGCCTACGCCGGTGAAATACTATGATGAAGAGATTCAAAGGGCATATAAAAAGGTGGAACGTGTGGCAAGCGTGACCCTGTTAAACCAACTGCCGGATTATATGCAGCCGTATTACCGTGAAATTTTTCTGGAACAGTCCGGGGAAGAAGCATTGTGGCGGCTTGTAAAGGGCGCAGATAAATTGTCTGCACTGATCAAGTGTATCGAGGAAAAAAAGGCTGGAAATTCGGAATTTTCCACGGCATATGAGACGATTGTGGAATCGCTGAAAAAGATGGAACTTCCGGAAGTTGACGTGTTTATGGAAGAATTTCTGCCATCCTATACAAAAACACTGGATGATTTACAAAAAAAGTGAAAAAATTTGTCATAAGACTAGCGATATTTTTTCAAGTATGTTATACTAATATTATTATAATGCAGGTAGTAACAATTTTTGTAAAGGAAGGTATAAAAAATGAGAAGGATATTATGTTTTGGTGATTCAAATACATATGGCTATTCTCCGGATGGACAGAGATATGCAGAGGATAGCATATGGCCTGGAATCATGGGAAAATTATTGGGGGATCGTTTCGAAGTTGTTGCAGATGGAAAAAATGGAAGAACGATTGCTTTTGATGATCCGTATATGGAAGGCTGTAATGGTATGCGTGACATCGAAGCAAGTCTGGAAGCCAATGCACCTTTGGATCTTGTTGTGCTGATGCTGGGAACCAATGATCTGAAAAAATATTTTGATGCAACACCTGCGCTGATTGCTGAAAATCTGAAGCAAATGTGTGAACTGATCCAGCAGAAAACGGATGCAAAAATTTTGATCGCAAGTCCAATGCTTTTGGGGGATGAAATCGAATTTTCGCCAACATTAAGTTTGGAGTTTGGACGTGCTCAGATCGACTATTCTTTTGATTTTGCACCACAGTTTTCAAAAGTAGCAAAGGAAGTTGGGGCAGGATTTATAGATCTTGCTGTCGTGGCTATGTCGAGCGGAGCAGATTGTCTTCATCTTATGCCGGAAGAACATGAGCAGATTGGTGCAGCTATGAAAGATAAGGTCATGGAAGCATTTGCAGATGAACTCCGCGCAGAAGAAGAGGAAGAACGCCGCAAAGCGGAAGAAGAAGCCCGTCGTAAAGCGGAGGAAGAAGAAGCCCGCCGCAGAGCGGAAGAAGAGGAGGCACGACGTAAGGCAGAAGAAGAGGCCCGCCGTAAAGCGGAAGAAGAGGAAGCCCGCCGCAGAGCGGAAGAGGAGGCTCGTCAAAAAGCGGAAGAAGAAGTACGGCGCAAGGCAGAAGAGGAAGCTCGTCAAAAGGCAGAGGAAGAAGCCCGTCGTATAGCAGAGGAAGAAGCCCGCCGCAAAGCCGAGGAAGAGGAAAAACTTCGTCTGGCTGCGGAGGAAGAAGCAAGACAAAGAGCCGAGGAAGAGGAAGCACGGCGTAAGGCAGAAGAAGAGGCCATACAGAAAGCGCAGGAAGAAGAAAAAGCACGCCGTGAGCAGGAAGAGATAGAAGAAGCTGCACGGAAAAAACAGGAAGAAATTTTGGAAGAGGCAGCCAAAGAAGCAGAAAAAGAAACGGTATTTGACCCGATGAATCCGAATCAGGAAGATCTGCCGGTATGGCAGGTTGGTGATGTGGATTTATCTGCACCAAAGCAAACACAGGATGATAATGTTTTGTTGTCAGGTGAGATCACAGGGGTTGCAGCATCAGATGAAGAAGATAATCTTGCATCCATGCTTCAGGAAGAACAGCCAAGTGGTTTGGGAAATGTCGAATTTGTTACCGGTGGATCAACCGATGCATTTGCAAATTCAGCAGGAAACCAGCAGGCAGATTTTGGTGGCTTGACAACACTGGAATTTGGTACGGCTGCTACTTCTGAGCAGAAGGAAAAAATGACGGCCGGAAAGATATATCGCTTTGATGATGAATTGCATGAAGTTATATTTAAGACCAGAAAGTTGACAGATGAGTTTAATCGGACACGATATGATGATGCAGATGGCAGAGAGCGGATTGTACGGGATCTGTTTGGCAGTGTCGGAGAAACGGTATGTGTAGAGCCTCCGTTCCGTTGTGATTATGGTTTTAATATTCATGTCGGTGACAATTTCTATGCGAATTACGGCTGTGTCATTTTAGATTCTGCAAAAGTTACAATTGGTGACCATGTATTTTTAGGACCAAATGTTCAGATCTATACACCGTGTCATCCGATTTATGCACCGGCTCGTAATGAGGGCTATGAATATGCAAAAGAAGTGACGATCGGTGATAATGTATGGATTGGCGGTAATGTTACGATTGTACCGGGCGCGCATATTGGAAGTAATGTTGTCATTGGAGCAGGAGCTGTTGTGACAGGTGATATCCCGGATGGCGTTGTAGCTGCGGGAAATCCATGCCGCATCATTCGCAAAATTACAGAACAAGATAAGCAGAACTGGCTTGCCAAAAAAGAGAGCGAGTAAGCGATACTAAATTTTCATAGGAAAGAACCTTCTAAATTACTCCAAAGAAAGAGCAAAGTAGAAGGTTCTTTTTCTATATCTTTAATCTTGGATTGAATTTCTGTAATCTCTTGAGGCAGCAAAGAAATGATTGATCTTATCTCCCTGCTCCGATGAAATATAAGACCGTACTTTGGTTAGTTCTTCAATCATAAGGGAAAGAAAATGGTCGATGCTCTCTGCATTTGAGAGGCAGATGCTTTCCCACATTTCCGGAGAAGAGGAAGCAATTCGTGTGATATCTTTGAAACCACCGGCGGCAAAGGCTTTCATAAGTTCATTTGGCGTATCATTTTCACGAACCATGTTGACGAGAGAAGCCGCTACAATGTGCGGTACATGGCTGATCGCAGCAGTGATGTCATCGTGAAGAGAGGCATCTACGTCCGCGAAAACAGCGCCTGTTCCGGAAAGAATTTTTTTCAAAAAAAGAACACTTTCTTCCGGTGTGGTCTTGCATGGGGTGAGAAGATAGTAGGAGTTCTGCAATAAATCATCAGAAGAATTTGCAAACCCTGTTTTTTCGGAACCTGCCATAGGATGTCCACCGATAAACTGAGATTCAAGCCCCAGTTTCTCGACTTCTTTGTGGATATTACCCTTTACACTTCCAACATCTGTAATAATACATTTTTTGTTAATAAGAGGTTTCAATTGCGACAAAAATTGTATGTTTTGCAATACGGGAGCACATAAGAAGATGATATCACACTCCGAAAAATGGGAATCTATATTATAGTAGATTTCACTGATAATTCCGTCCTTTTTTCCTTGTATCAAATCTTCGTTTTTTCTACGACTGTAGACTATGATTTTGGAAGCGGGAAAATTTTTTCGGATAGAACGGGCAATCGAACCGCCGATCAGACCAAGCCCTAAAAAACCTATTGTAATCTGCTTCATAATGTCCTCCTTGTGTGTTCAAACATAATAATTACATTTATTTTACCTCAAAATCCCATGATTGTAAATAAATGATTCAAAATCCCTTTGAATTTCAGAGTGCTTTATGGTATCATTTAAGAAAGATTAGGTAGAAAGGAAGCAGATAAAATGAAAGATATAACAATTTCAGATTCTATTTTTTATGTAGGTGCGGACGATACGACACTGGATCTTTTTGAAAGCCAGTATATTGTTCCGGAAGGCGTGTCTTATAATTCTTATGTGATCATGGATGATAAAATTACGATCATGGATACTGTGGATCATCGTGCGACAGATGAGTGGATCGACAATGTGAAGAACGTTCTTCAGGAGAAAACGCCGTCGTATCTTGTGGTATCCCATATGGAGCCGGATCACGCAGCAAATATTCAGAAAATCGCGGAAATGTATCCGGAAATGAAGATTATTGGAAATGCAAAGACGTTTTCGATGATGCCGCAGTTCTTTGATTTTGATCTGAGTGACCGCAGCGTAGTGGTAAAAGAAGGCGAAGAAATTTCTCTGGGAGCACATACACTTCAGTTTTTCATGGCACCGATGGTACATTGGCCGGAAGTTATGGTAACCTATGAAAAGAGCGAAAAAATCTTATTTTCAGCAGATGGATTTGGAAAATTCGGTGCATTGTCTGTAGAGGCAGATTGGGCTTGTGAAGCCAGAAGATATTATTTTAACATTGTAGGAAAATATGGTGCGCAGGTTCAGGCATTGTTGAAGAAAGCGGCAACATTGGATATTCAGATGATCTGTCCGCTTCACGGACCGATTTTGAAAGAAAATCTTGGCTATTACATTGACAAGTATAATACCTGGAGCAGTTACGAACCGGAGGATGAGGGAGTATTGGTAGCATATGCTTCTATCCATGGAAATACAGCAAAAGCCGCAGAGAAGATGGCGGAAATCCTGAAAGAAAAGGGCGCAAAGAAAGTGGTTGTCAGCGATCTTTCCCGTGAGGATATGGCAGAAGTGATCGAAGATGCATTCCGTTATGACAAGATTGTGGTAGCGGCCGCAACGTACGATGGCGGAATTTTCCCGGTTATGGAAGACTTCCTTCGCCATTTAAAGAGCAAAAATTACCAGAAACGTACCGTCGGTATTATGGAAAATGGTTCCTGGGCGCCGATGGCAGGAAAGCAGATGCGTGCAATTCTTGAAGAGATGAAGAACCTTACCATTTGCGACAGCCAGGTAACAATCCGATCTACGATGAATGATAAAAATGTAGAAGAGATGAACCGGCTGGCAGAAGAATTATTGGAAAAATAAGGAAAAAACAAGGAAAATAAAAGTCCGTCACAGAGAAGATGTTTCCCTGCGGCGGACTGTTTGTTTTAACGAATAATTACAGTTTTGAGTATCCGTAACTGTTTACAATAGCATCAATTTTCTGCCCAGCATGACAAAGAGGACAGTCTCTTTGTGTAAAAGATTTATAATCCGAGAAATCCTCTGTAGTAAAGATCGAACGTACCGGGTATCCGTGAATTTCGTCTTTTGCACTAAAGATGGCAGACAATCCCTGAATGATTCCACCATAGTATTCCAAACATTCCAGACATTGATCGATCGTTTTTCCGGTAGTAGCAGAAGCTACCAGCAACAGAATATTTTTTCCTCTTACCATTGGCTGGATATTATCGCGGAAAAACATCTGGCCGCTGGAATCAAATTCCGGCTCAATAACATAGATACTCTGATGGGCATTCATGGAAATAACGCCGGCATCTGTAAGAATTTCGGCAAGATAAGCACCAATTACATAAGTTCCGTCCATGCAGACGATCGCATCGATCGGCGTATTGTATTTGTAGTGATTTGCCATGGTGGAAGCGACAGCTTTTGCTTCACGCTGTCCAACTTTCAAACGTGTCATGTCCATGTAATAGTTAATGTGGGAGTGGCTGGTAGCAAAATGCCCCGGAACCACTTTCAGTAAAATCTTGCTGTTGATCCTTGATGGTATTTTAATCGCATTTTCAAACATAGGCAACCTCCTGTATGATTGTAGTATTTGAAACCCAGTATTATTTTGCCGGTTCACCGGTAGCAGTTTCCTCCGAATCCGCCGGAGCCTCCTCGCCGTTTTTTTCTTCGTTTTTCTTTGGCTGCTGTGAGAGCAGTGTCAAGATGGAGAGAAGAACCGTCAGGACGATAGGCGCTGCGTAAATGATCGTCCGGATATCCGGGCGAACCCATACACCCGGTGTGTTAAACCAGATAAACAAAGTGAGGTAGGTGGTAAACACCAGAGTCCCGAAAATGATGCCTAAAATCTGGCCGATACGTTTTCCCTTTAACCAAGAGGTCCAAAGGCAATACACAAGAAAAAAAGCAAGTGCACTGTCAAAAAGACCAAAGATAAGCATACCAACATTTATTCCCATAGGACTGTCCTCCGTTTCAAATTAAGTTCCGTTTCATAAAAACAGTATACTACATTTCAAAAAAAATTTCCATAATTTTTTGTTGACAATTAAAAAAAAATGTGATATTGTTATAAAGCACGCAGGAATGGCGGAATTGGCAGACGCGCACGGTTCAGGTCCGTGTGGTAGCAATACCATGAGGGTTCAAGTCCCTTTTCCTGCATTGACTCTGTTCGATAGCCGGACAGAGTTTTTTTTATGAAAATTCATAGAGTTTGTTCTTTACAAAAGAAAATATTATGGTAAAATATTATTATATGCTTTGTGCAAAATAAATGTATTTCGGAGGGTAATAATGAACAACGCAAAAAAATTAGCAAAAAACAACGGAGTAAGTAAGAAACAGGGAGGAGGATCGGGTTCTTTGTCTTTTGTTTCTTCTAAAAATAAGGTTCTGGCTATCTTAGGAATTCTTGCAGTCATCGTATTGTGTGCAGGAGTGTGCTATATGCAGCTTCGTCCACGCGCTGTATTGATCGTTTCCACGACAGATGAAAACGGATCACAGAAGAAAGATACGGTTTACATGAAAGAAGCAGTTTACAGTATTTACCAGATAGAAAACCAGTACAGTCAGTATTCATCCATTTATCAGCAGTTATATGGAAAGACGTATTGGGAGATGGAAGATGTTGACGGAAAAGGAAGAAGTGGTGCTTCTGCCGCCAAGAAACAGGTAATGGATTCCCTGAAGCAGAGAGAGATCCTTTATATGGAGGCACAGAAGCGTGGATACAGCTTGACGGATGAAGAAATAAAGACAACCGAAGAAAGTGTTGCCACGACGATGAAAAATTTCACAGACAAACAAAAGAAAATAGAAGGTCTGGATGAAAAAACACTGAAAAGTGAATTTAAGAAAAATGCTTTGGTTGAGAAATTCCGCCAGATTCTTATAAAAGAGAGCGGTATTGACGAAGAAGCATTGAAGGCTACCGTAGACAAAAAAGAATACAGACAGTATACATTGCAGTATTACAAAGTCAGCAATCAGGAAACAAGCGGAGAAGAAACAAAAGAGGTTTCGGCAGAGCAGAAGCAGACAAATCTTACCAATATGCAGGCATTGCAGGAAAAAGCAAAGACGGCGGAAGATTTTACAAAACTTTTGGATGACAATGATAAAACCGGAATCCAGTATCAGACAGAAAATCTTATTAAAAAAGATTTGAAGGATTCCACGTTCCTTAATAAAAAATTGCGTAAACAGATCATGAAGATGGAAAATGATCAGATTTCCGATATTATTGAGGGCGACGATGGATATTACCTGATTAAGATGGTAAATAACGATGACAGTGAAGCTTATGATAACGAATGCAACTCTGTAGTCGAAGCAGAGCAGACAAAACAATTCAATGCAAAATATGCAGAGTTTGCACCAAGTTATGTTACGGAAGTTCAAAGTTATTGGAAAGGCCGCGTAAAACTTGGCTCTTATACAATATAAGAAGGAACTTGTAGTTATAATGACGGATAAGACAAGATAGGAGAGAAAATCATGGCTAATGTAAAGCGAATTTACGTAGAAAAGAAAGAGGACTATGCCGTAGCTGCAAAAGAGTTGAAACAGGAGGTAAAAGAATACCTTGGAATCAAAGATCTTGAGCAGGTTCGAGTATTGATTCGCTATGATGTCGAGGGCATCCAGGAAGAAACTTATAAAAAAGCACTGGCAACCGTGTTTTCAGAACCACCGGTAGACTATGTCTATGAGGGAAGTTTTGAGAAAAAAGCAGGAGACAAGGTGTTTTCCGTTCAATATCTGCCGGGACAGTTTGACCAGCGTGCAGATTCCGCAGAACAGTGCGTGAAATTGTTGAACGAAAGCGAAGAACCGGTAATCCGGTCTGCGACTACCTATGTTTTGTCAGGTGACATTTCCGAAGAGGATTTTGCCCGTATCAAAGAATACTGCATTAACCCGGTAGATTCCAAAGAGACGGATGAGACAATTCCGGAAACTCTGGTAACAAAATTTGACGAACCGGCGGATGTTAAAATTTTTGACGGCTTCAAAGACATGGCGGAGGCGGAACTGAATGAATTGTATCAATCGCTTGGTCTTGCCATGACATTTAAAGACTTCTTGCATATTCAGAATTATTTTAAAAATGAAGAAAAACGTGATCCTAGCGTGACAGAGATCCGTGTATTGGATACATATTGGTCCGATCACTGCCGTCACACCACATTTTTGACAGAACTGAAAAATGTAACATTTGAAGAGGGCGATTACAAAAAGCCGATTCAGGATACGTTTGAACAGTATAAAAAAGATCATGAGACAATTTATAAAGGAAGAGACGATAAGTTTGTTTCCTTGATGGACATCGCGCTTATGGCGATGAAAAAACTTCGTGCAGAAGGAAAATTGGAGGACATGGAAGTTTCGGATGAGATCAATGCCTGCTCGATTGTCGTTCCGGTTGAGATCGATCACGAAGATGGAAAAGGACCGGTTACCGAAGAGTGGCTTGTGTTCTTTAAAAATGAGACACATAACCATCCAACAGAAATTGAGCCATTTGGTGGAGCTGCTACCTGTCTTGGTGGTGCGATCCGTGACCCATTGTCAGGACGTGGTTATGTTTATCAGGCAATGCGTGTTACCGGTGCCGCAGATCCGACAAAATCTTTGAAAGAGACGCTGGAAGGAAAACTGCCACAGAGAAAGATCGTGACAGGAGCTGCGAGTGGGTATAGTTCTTACGGTAACCAGATCGGACTTGCTACCGGACTGGTAGATGAGATCTATCATCCGAATTATGTGGCAAAACGTCTGGAAATTGGTGCCGTTATGGGTGCCGCCCCACGTAAAAATGTAATTCGTGAAAACTCGGATCCGGATGACATCATCATTCTTCTTGGAGGAAGAACCGGACGAGACGGCTGTGGTGGAGCGACAGGATCTTCCAAAGCACATAATACCGAATCCATTGATACATGTGGTGCAGAAGTGCAGAAAGGTAATGCGCCGACAGAGCGTAAGATCCAGAGATTGTTCCGCAGAGAGGAAGTCAGCCGTTTGATCAAAAAATGTAATGACTTTGGTGCGGGCGGTGTATCCGTTGCCATCGGAGAACTGGCAGACGGACTGCGCGTAGATCTTGATAAAGTGCCTAAGAAATATGCAGGCTTGGATGGTACAGAACTTGCTATCTCCGAATCCCAGGAGCGTATGGCAATTGTGGTAGATCCAAAAGATGTAGATAAAATGCTTGGTTATGCAAACGAGGAAAATCTGGAGGCGATTCCGGTAGCAGTAGTTACGGAATCTCCAAGACTTGTTCTTTCCTGGAGAGGAAAAGAAATCGTAAATATTTCCCGTGCTTTCCTGGATACCAATGGGGCACATCAGGAAACGGACGTAACTGTGACGATGCCGTCAAAAGCAGATAATTATATGGAAAAAGTGGAAGTGAAAGACAGTTTTAAAGAGACTTTCACAGAGACACTAAAAGATTTAAATGTGTGCTCGAAAAAAGGACTGGTGGAAATGTTTGACAGTTCCATCGGAGCATCTACCGTGACGATGCCATATGGTGGTAAATACCAGCTGACACCGACGCAGACCATGATCGCCAAACTTCCGGTACTGGATGGAAAATGCGATACGGTTACGATGATGAGTTATGGTATGGATCCATATCTTACCAGCTGGAGCCCATATCACGGAGCAGAATATGCAGTGCTTACTTCGGTAGCGAAGATTGTGGCAGCCGGCGGCGATTATAAGAAGATCCGCTTTACCTTCCAGGAATACTTCAAACGGATGACCGAAGACAGCAGACGCTGGGGAGAACCGATGGCAGCATTGCTGGGTGCCTACGATGCACAGATGAAATTTGGTCTTCCGTCAATTGGTGGAAAAGACAGTATGTCAGGAACCTTTAATGATATTGACGTACCACCGACATTGTGCTCCTTTGCCGTAGACGTGGCTAAGATTTCCGATGTTGTCACACCGGAGCTGAAAAAAGCGGGAGATGTGCTTGTATGCCTGCCAATCCGCAAAGATGCTTACGATCTTCCGGATTACGATTATGTGCTTAAACTGTACGAGACAGTGACGGCACAGATGAGAGCCGGCCTTGTGAAAGCAGCCTATGCTTTGGAGGGAAAAGGCATTGCTCAGGCGGCTGCAAAGATGGCATTTGGTAATAAACTGGGTGTTGCCTTTGAAGAAAAAGAAGCCGTTTCCACATACTTTGAACCGGCTTACGGAGATCTTCTTCTTGAAGTGGATGCTACAGATGTAGAAAAAGTGGCTTCACTTGGATTGGATTATAAAGTGGCCGGTACGGTTACGGAGAAGGCTGAGTTTACTTACGGAAAGGAAAGTGTATCGATGGAAGAGGCAATTGCTTCCTGGACACAGACATTGGAAAAAGTATTCCCAACCCGTTCCGGAGTAGAAGACAAGAAGATCGATACCGGACTGTATGATACGAAAGAGGTTTATATCTGCAAACATAAAGTGGCAAAACCAAAAGTATTTATTCCGGTATTTCCGGGTACAAACTGTGAATATGATACGATGAAATCTTTTGTGGCTGCGGGCGCAGAGACTGAGAGCATTGTATTTAAAAATATGACAGAGGCAGACATTAAAGACAGTGTAGATGCGTTTGAAAAAGCAATTAACGAATCCCAGATCCTGATGTTCTCCGGCGGATTCAGTGCCGGTGATGAACCGGATGGTTCTGCGAAATTTATCACTTCGGTATTCCGCAATGAGCGCATCAAAGAAGCCGTTCACCGTCTCCTTCAGGAGAGAGATGGTCTGGCACTCGGTATCTGTAATGGATTCCAGGCGTTGGTTAAACTGGGACTGGTTCCTTATGGAGAGATTAAGACACAGAAAGACGATTCCCCGACACTGACAACCAACAGCATTGGCCGTCATATCAGCAAATCGGTTTATACGAAAGTGGTTACCAATAAGTCACCATGGCTCCGGAAAGCGACACTTGGCGGCGTTTATGCCGTGCCTGCTTCTCATGGAGAAGGACGTTTTGTCGCAAGCAAAGAGTGGATCGATAAATTGTTCGAAAATGGTCAGGTTGCTACACAGTATGTCGATGTAAACGGCAATCCGACGATGGATGAAGATTTCAATCCAAATGGTTCTTACTGTGCAATCGAAGGAATCACAAGCCCGGATGGAAGAGTGTTAGGAAAAATGGCACACTCCGAGCGTCGTGGCGATGGTGTCGCGTTGAATATCTGCGGCGACCAGAATCAGCTGATCTTCGAGAGCGGCGTTGAATACTTCAAATAAAAAATCACCGCATGGATTTTCGGAAAGCGCCGGGGGTAACTCCGGTGCTTTTTTTAAACTGCCGGATAAAATGATATACCTGGCTGTAACCCAGTTCAGAAGCGATGTCTGCGACAGACATATCGGTAGAAAGAAGGTATTCTTTTGCCGCCGTAATCTTATTTTCTATAATATCGGACAAACAAGTCGTTCCAAATGCTTTCTTATATAAAACCTGAAAATAAGCCGGAGACAGAGTGATCTCTTTAGCAAGATCTTTGATCTTCCAATTTTTTGCCGGGTCGGCTAAGACCTTTTTCCGTATTACAAGCAGATTTTCAAAATAAGGCACCTGGGAATTTTGATAATGCTCGGCAGACCAGGATTCGCCAACACGTGCCATGAGAAGCATCATCTGGTAGTATTGAATATCAAGAACATATTCGGTTGATTCATAATATTCCCTGCAAATCGCATGGATAATCGGATCTATCAAATCATGATTGTTAATTTTGACTGGTTTATTTAAAGGAAAGTACAATTTTTTTAAAAAATCATTGGTATCCCGTGGAAGAAAATGGATGTAGTCATCGCAGTACGGCGCGGTGACAGAAATGTATTTATAGGGGGTGTAACCGGAGATGACCACAACCGATGGATCTGTTATTGTATACGTATTTTCACGCACTTGGAGCAGTGCGGGTGTTTTGATATACAAGAGAAGATAGTCGGCGATCCCCGATGCACGGGAAGTTGAAAAGCCATCTTCATGGATGGTGTTATAAATGGCATTATGAATATGCATAAAAACTCTCCTTTTTCAAATTATATGTGTATTTATTGCAATTATACGATATTGTGAAATAAAAAGCAAGGATGTAAAATAAAAATACAAAAACAATTTAGAGTTTAATTTAGTAGAAAGAATGGAGAGATGAACATGTTTACAAGTAAAACGAAAAAGGTAACTGCGATTCTTCTGGCAGGAGCAATTGCTTTTCCAGGATTGATATCGGATGCACAGGTTTCTGCAAAAGCAAAATGTGCTGTAAAGAAAATTACTCTTGAAAAAGGGGAAAAGAAGACGATTAAAGTGAAAGGCAAGGTAAAAGGGGCAAAATATTCCTTTAAGTCTTCCAAAACTGCGATCGCAAAAGTAAGTGCGAAAGGCGTTGTGACAGCTAAAAAAGCGGGAAAAGCAGTGATTACCGTGACGGAAAAGAAAAAGGCTAAGAAAAAAACGATAGGTAAGGTGAATGTAATTGTGAAAAATAACGTAAAGACTACACCACAGACAGAGACTACGGCAGCACCGGCAGTTACTGCGGCACCTTCAAACGCACCAACTGTGGCACCTTCCAAGGAACCGGCTGCAACACCAGTTGTAACTCCAAGTGCTGCACCACAGAAAACGGAGGAACCGACGGCAACACCGGCTGCTACACCATCTTCCAAAAATAAAGAGTTTATTGATGAAGAGTTTGATGTCCCGGAGGACTATTATGATGAGATGGACGATTATACCTATATGGAACCACAAAAAATTACATATTATTCGAAGGTTTCGGAAGCAGACCGTAAAGCAGTGATTTATCTTCCGGTCAATTATGATGCCGGCAAAAAGTATCCGATCCTCTATCTGCTTCACGGCGTTGGCGGAGATGAAGATGAATGGAAGGGCGGACATCCGGAGCGAGTTGTCGGAAACCTTATCCGTGCCGGAAAATGTCCGGAAATGATTATTGTATGTCCAAATCAGGTTGTTGTGGCACCGGGGGAAAAGGATCCGGGACAGGCATTAAGTCAGGCAAGATTCAATGCCTTTAACCGTACGCTGGAGGAACTGAAAACGAGTTTGATCCCTTATATGGAAGAAAACTATTCGATTATGGAAGGCAGAGATAATCACGCCATCGGAGGATTGTCGATGGGTGGTAGAAATACCTTGTATTGCGGATTCAATATGCTTGATTACTTCAGTTACATTGGTGCATTTGAACCGGCTCCGGGAGTGCTGCCTTACAATGCGGAAGATGGATTGTTTACCGAAGAGTCATTTACCATTCCAAATGAGTATCAGCAGAACACATTAATTATGATCCAGCAGGGAGAATTTGATAATGTTGTAAATGATTATCCAACCATATATCATAATGCGCTGGTGAAAAACAATGTTCGTCATATGTTTAACGTAGTTTCTTACGGACATGACTGGAAAGCGTGGAGAGAGGGCTTGTATAATTTTGCAAGACGAATCTTTCAATAATATAACGTGAGTAAATTTAAGGAGGAAATGAATATGAGAAAGAGAGCATTAGCAATGGTTCTTGCCGGTGCATTGTGCGTGACTGCGGTTATTCCGGCCGGCGGTCAGGCAGATGCGGCGAAAAAACCTGTTTTATCCAAAAAGAGCATCAAACTGGTAAGCGGGAAAAAGGCAGTGATAAAAGTCAAAAATGCCGGCAAGGCGAAAGTTACCTGGAAAAGCAGCAATAAGAAAGTCGCTGCGATTGGCAAAAAGTCGAAGAAGTCAGCACAGATCATTGCCAAGAAAAAAGGCAGTGCAAAGATTACCTGCAAGGTGCGGCTGAAGAAAACGTATACCCTTACGTGTAAAGTAAAAGTAACAAATTCACAAAAAAATAGTTCGACGGAAAAAACACCGGAAGTAACGCCGGGTACGACAGTCAGCGCAGCGCCTTCGGCAGCAAGCAGTACAGCGCCGGCAGCAACGGCAAGTGCGTCGCCGAAAGTGACTCCGCAAACAACACCTGCGGTAACGGTAAAACCGGCACCGACATTAGCACCGGCAGAAGAAGACAGTATACGTGGTGCTTATCAGGATCTGTTCAAATATCTTGGAACTTGTGTTAATTATGGATCAGATCCAAGCACGAGCCAGCTTCAGAACGATAAGACGCTGAATTTCGTAAAGAAGCATTTCAATAGTATTACGATGGAGAATGAAATGAAACCGGACGCTGTCCTTGGCTCCAAAGTAACTGCCATTTCGAAAGGAGAGGCGGAAAAACTTGGGTATATCATTCCTGCGGAGTATAAGGAAGAAACTGTACCGAAATTAAACTTTGAAAGAATTGACAAGATTTTACAACTTGCGTATGACAATGGCTTGGATCTTCGTGCGCATACACTTTTGTGGCACAGTCAGACACCGGAATGGTTCTTTGCACAGAAATTTGATGCGGATGAAGATGATGTAGATGTCGATACGATGAATGCCAGACTTGATTTCTATGTCTGCACGGTGATGGATCATGTAATGCAGAAGGAAAAAGAAATCGCGGGAGAAAATGGAACAATCGTATATGCATGGGATGTTGTCAATGAGTATCTTCATCGCGGAAAAGCCTGGAGCCATAACTGGACAACCGTATACGGGGACATGGAAGATCAGCCGTCCTATGTGAAACGAGCATTTGAGCGTGCTTATGAGATGCTTGAAAAGTATAATGCAACAGATAAAGTTACGTTGTTCTACAATGATTATGACACGTATTTTGAAGTAGAGGATCTTCTTGCTCTTGTGAATTTCATAAACGAAGGTGAGAAGACAAAAATCTGTTCCGGAATCGGCATGCAGAGTCATGTTGATATCAAGAGACCAACCGTAGAAGAGTATGGTACAGCACTGGAAAAGTTTATGAATGCGGGCTATGAAGTTCAGATTACGGAACTTGATTTCACAATCAACTTCAATACCGATGGAAGCAATCCGTCCTACAGTTACAAAGACGAGGGAGAGACTGTGGAAGAACAGGCGGTCTTTGTGAAAGATTTCATGGAAATGGTCATTGAAAAACAAAAGAACCGTGATAAAACCGCAAGTCCAAAAGGAATTACCGGTGTTACACTCTGGGGACTTTACGATGATATGTCCTGGAGAGGAAAGTGCCAGCCGCTGCTTTTCGGTAAATCCATTGATGATCCGAAACCGGCCTTTACTGCTTTTTTGGAGGCTGCGCGTACAAAATAATATATTGCAAATTGGGTATGCTGTATAGAAAGGTATTATAAAAATAGAAACGGTCCCTCTTTCTGCTTGCAAGTTATGTCAAGTTATATTATAATTTGAGATGATCTGCAGATAGAAAGAGGGGCTTTTATGTTTGGACATATTATTTTGGCGTCCGGTTCGCCAAGAAGAAGAGAATTGATGAATTTTATTACGGATTCGTTTGAAGTTTATGTTTCAGATTGCGAAGAAGTGATTCGAAGCAGCGTGCCTTCGGAGGTAACGAAAGAACTGGCAGAACAAAAAGCGGACGCGGTTTTGAAAGAACTTCCGGAGAAGAAAAAAGGAACCGGAGAGTTTCTTGTCATTGGTGCGGATACGGTCGTAAGTTTTCGGGGAAAGATTTTTGGAAAGCCTGCGGATAAAAAAGAGGCAGAAGAGATGCTGTCCATTTTGCAGGGACAGACGCATGAAGTGACGACAGGGGTTGCCATGCTGGCAGTTTCAGAGGGAAAAGAGATACGCCGCGAAGTGTTTTATGAAACGACAGAAGTGCAGGTTGCCCCGATGTCAGAGAAAGAAATAGACGGGTATACAGCTTCCGGGGATTGCTATGATAAAGCAGGAGGATACGGGATACAAGGCGTGTTTTCCAAATATATTTCCGGCATACAGGGAGATTATTTTAATGTAGTTGGATTTCCGGTACATCGGATTTATAACATGTTGAAGGAGTTTGAAAAAGATTGTAGAAAATAATTCAAATTTTTCTTGACATTTATAATGTACTTAGGTATAATAGTTTTTGTCGCTGGGAGTTGTTGGAGAAACGATGACAGCAAATGCGCGAGTGGCTCAGTTGGTAGAGCACAACCTTGCCAAGGTTGGGGCCGC
>ERZ808252.830-NODE-830-length-26639-cov-6.272796_pt1 | contig 26639 bp, 26 predicted proteins | sample MGYA00521242_ERZ808252 | MGnify/ENA primary metagenome ERZ808252 (study PRJEB31516, sample SAMN03275581) | gut metagenome | biome: mammalia-associated habitat; material: feces | host: Papio cynocephalus | place: Kenya | collected 2012-08-07 ...
TCTGCTTTGGGGATGTTGTCATCCGCCAGGCTTATCCTTGGCATCAGAATGCCGAGAAGAGCCAAGCCTAATGTAAAAAATAATTTCTTCATATGATTTTGTTTAGAGTGAAATATTCAAGAAGTCTTTTCAGTAAATATCTTTGTGTGCATTTGCAAAGATAACGTTTTTGTATAGGAAGAAGATTTACCCCCCCCTATAAAAAATGACAATGAAGTTTAAATGTACGCGATTTACCGCAGTCTGCATGATGAGATCGTTAGTGCTGTGTCGTTAAATGATTGCGCCATACGGCATTTGTTACTTAGTTGTATGGCGCAATCATTGATTGGCGAAAATGTTTTCCAGGGCCTTATTTGCGGGTATATACAATGTCGTCGCCGCAGATTACCTGTTTGAAAGCCGTGAGGTATACAGGGTGTTCCATGCTGTCTATGGGTTTCCATGCACATGTGGTGTTACCCTCGGTGTCTGTGGTGACGGTCACTTTGTCCTTTTGCGTCGCATTCAGGTGAAGGGTTACGTTGGTCGGGTCGAAGCATTCATTTTTCATACTGTTTGCTCCAGTCTTTGTCTCATGGATTTTGAATGGGCTGTGATAGATTTTGTTTATCTCATAGTATTTTGTTTCTACCACATCGAACGCATCGGCAGTGAGATAAAGGTCTGTCAAGTTATAAAAATATCCCAAGGAGTTTAGTCGCAGAGTCGTAGCTGCTGGCAGTTTGACTGTAGAAGCATATATTTCTCCAAATTTGCGTATTTCGGTATAGTCGTTGACTTCAATGATTGATTCATTGCTTTTTGTATAATCAAATTGTCCATCTATGACATGCACTTTTGGCATATAAGGCCAATCGGTAAGAGAACCGCAGTGGTAGAAGGCTTTCTGGATGTTTTCGTTGTTGTCGCCCGGTTCAATGTGATCCACTCCGGTCACTTTTTTGAGTTGGGGGCAATGAGCAAACGCATTGCTGATATTGGTGACAGTCGATGGCAGGTTGGCTTCAACCAAATAACTGGCATAGAAACTCAAATTCGCTTTTTGTTCTTTTCCGTTGCTGTCCTCATAGGTTACGGTATTGGAAATCGAATTGATACCTGTAGTTTGGCTGAAGTCGAAGTATTTGACATTATTGGCTGTGTTTCGGATATACCCGGCAATTTTCGCGAAAGCCAAGATGCCAATATTGTTGTAAGGCTCGCTTTCTGTACCGAATTCGCCCTTCACAATCAAACGGTTGTTTTCACAGTATTGCGAAAGAAGCTCGTCTGTCAGGTCTTCTGCCGTCTTGCCGGTAACATCCAGTACGGTGCCGGCTTTGCCGCCCGTAATGTCCTGTTCGGCCCAATCACTGACTGTGACATTGGCCACTTTGACTTCATCGTTCCCTACAATGAGTTCGATGGTGTAAAGGACGCTATTGGTGAAATCGCAATCAAAATTGACAGCCATTGTCTTGGATTCGTTGCCATGACGAAGTGTAAGTTCTATCAGTTTTTCAGCTTCTTTGTATTTAGGTGCTATCAAGGCTGTGTAGCAATAACCTACTCCTCCTTCACTCCCTTTGGGCTGGTATTGGCCGTCAGCATCCTGAATGTACGGCACGATGGGGCGTGTTTTGTACATTATATCCGGATTAGTTGCATTTGTGTTAGGATAACCGGATGACGGGGAAAATATGGTCAGGTTGGTGATTTTGTCTGTGCTCGGGTCAAGTTCACTGCCATAGCCGGCTATCTTGACTTTGATAAGGGTTCTTGTCCGTTCGAATGAGAGGTTGACGCTGTTGTCAGCCTGAGCTTTGGCATTAGTAGATGCTCTCATATAGTCGGCACTTTGTAGACCTTCCAATGTGCTTTGGTCGATGGTGAGCATACCCAAGGTCATTGATGTCGAGTCGTTGACGGGGTAATAGCCCCAGTAATTGTATGCCGAGCCCGGTGATACCAGGTATTTGCCGCCAAGAGGCGACCAGGAAGAACCGTTGTATTGGTATTGCGCGGATGCTTTTGCGTATAGCAGAGAGCCTGTTCCCGTAAGCACGTTGATGATGTCACCGTTGGAGAATTGCTTCTGTTCTTCTTGGTCTGTTGCCAAAGGGTTGGTGCGTGTAAAAAGGCTTTTTCCGATAGAAGCATTGATTTTAATGACGTTTCCATCTGTTGCCGTCATCTCGTTGTCGGAAGAGCAGGCTGCCAATGACAAGACAGTTATGATGGCGCAAATAAAATATTTGAATGTATTCATGGCTTCAGGTTCTTACTTATTAACTTGATATTCGGTTTGAGCGTCAGAAGTACGATTGTCATACCATGGGCCGATGGTCAATTTGTTGGCTATAATCACTTCGTTTCCTGCTGTGAGCGGAAGGTTGTAACTTGTTCCCGGTTCAAGCAGAGCAGCCTGCTCTGATGTCCAGGTGTATTCTGTTCCGTTGATGGAAAAGCTGATTCTGAGTTTGTTTGCCGCGATTTGCTGTGGCACAAGAATGCACTCGTAAGTGGCTATGCCGTGCACGTTATCATCGGCCGGTGGCGTATAGCCTGTCTCGTAGGGAATGATGTCGGTAGCTTTCTCTCCTGTTTTGGCTTCGAACGTCGGTGCATCGGCCGTTAAGTCGCAGATGCCTTTTATGACCGTTCCGCTTATTGCGAGGTTGCTTATCGGATTGGTTGAAGAGATGTTCTTGCCATTGGCGTTGAACTCTGTTCCGGGTGTGATGCTGATGACGAGTTTGCTGAAAGCATGCGAAAAGGGTATTTCGAGTTTTTTGTCACTGTTCAGGCCGTTGCCCGGAACAAAGTCTTTTTGGACGGATAAAAGCACATCCGAGCTTTTGTCTTCTTGGGTCTGTACCGCTTGTACGCCGGCTTCCAAGGTGCCGTTTAATGCTCCTGTCATATAGGGCGTATAGGCAATGATGTCTACCGGCTGCGTGCTGTTTTGCCACAGCATGACAGACTCCGTTGTCCATTCGGTGGCGTTGCTGCCGGTCACCTTGATGTTGTCGTAACTGTAGTAAGAATTCTTACTGTTAGAGATGCTGATGCCGAACTCGTTTAAATCATCGGTGGTATGAAAGCCACGTGTGTTCAGCTCGTTGACATTAGTACTGATGCGAACAATCCCGTCGTCGGGAAAGTTGTTGACTTCCGTTTCCTCATGGTTGGAACAGGCGACCATGAGAAAGGCAACGGTTGTCATGCATAAAAGTCTGATTGGGTTCATTGTAGTTATATCTTATATTAATTGGTTAATGGTGATCATTCACGGTTGTAAACAACTTTGTCTCCACAGATGACTTTTGTGAAATTTGCGAGATCGACAGTGGTGGCGGAATTGTCTACAGGCTTCCAGATGCAGGAAGTAGTTCCGTCTGTCGTTATTCTGCTTTCCTGCGATGCGTTCAGATAGAGTATTGCTGCAGCGTTCCTCAAAAAGGAGAACGGTTCATTATCTACTTCTTTGAAAGCCTTGGCCGTGAGGTGAAGTTCTTGAATGCCTCTTGAGATTTCAAGACATTGATTGTGCAATGTTGTTGCGTTGGGCAACTTGATAATTGTTAAGTTGTAGTGTTGGCTGAAGTCTATGATTTCAGTGAAGTAGTTGCTTTCAAAAGTTGTGAAATTGAATTTGGTACCATAAAATAGGCCATTTAATATGTTGACCTTTGGCATATTAGGAATTTCATCTAAGTCGCAGTTGCTAAAGGCTCCTTCAATATTGGAACCATTTGTTCCCGGTTCTATCTGTTCTGTGCCTGTTACCTTTTTGAGGTTTTCACAATTGTAGAAGGCCCAATAAATGTTGGTGACGGTAGTAGGCAGATGGACTTCTTCCAACGGACTGCTAATACCGGGCATAAAAGTAAGGTTGATGGTCTGCTCATTACCTTCGCTGTCCAAATAGGTCGCTTTTTTCGATAGGGACGATATGCCGGTCGTTTGGCTGAAATCGATGTATTTGACAGGATTGGTCCGTACGAATCGGGCAACTTTGGCAAAGGCCAATACACCATCGCTGTTGTATTTGTCGCTATTGGTGCCGAATGCGCCTTTTAGTATCAGACGGCTGTCTATGCAGTATTCTTTAAGCAGATTGTCGGTGACGTCATTAGCAGTCATTCCCGTTACATCCAATACGGCTTCATGTGCATTTCCATCATGTTGGATACCGCTGCTTTTCCATTCGTTGACTGTGGTTTTGGCTATTTTTACAGCATCGTTACCTATGATGAGCTCAAATTCATAGATGTAGCCTTCACCCCAAGGATATTTATCAAGCATCACACTCATAGTCTTGGCTTCGGTACCATGTTGCAAAGTCAGTTCTATGAATTTGGAAGGAGCATCGGATGGTTGGGGGGCTACAGGCGATATCAAGGCTGAGTAGCGATAACCGATGTTTCCATTGCCGGTGCTTGTCTGGTGTTGGCCTGAAGCGTCTTCTATGTAAGGCTTGATGGCTACAGGTTGGTTTGTTCCCGCATTGTCGGGATCAGAAGAGAACCCTGCGGCAGGTGAATAGACCGTCAAGTCGGTGATCTTGTCGGTTACAGGGTCGAGCTCGTTGCCATAACCGGCTATCTTGATTCTGACAAGTGCCATTTTGCGGTTGAAGCTAAGGGAAAGCGTATTGCTTTCATCTGCGTAGTTGTTGCCTTCTGCCCTCATGAAATCGGCATTGCGAATGCTTTCTTCCGTGTTTTGGTCGGTAGGCAGCAGGGCTTTGTCGTATGTATTGCCATTGGCAACGGGGTAGAAAGCTCTGAAGTATTCAGCATCGGACGAATGAATGTGGCCGGAGCCGTTGATACTTTCCCATGAAGTGCCGTTGAATTGGTATTGTATGGATGTGCCTGCTGCTTGCCAATTGTATTTAATGACTTCGATGATATCTTCTTGGACAAATTTGGCTTGTTCTTCAAGTGTCCCCAATGGAGTGGTGCGTGTCTGGAGGTTACTGCCGATGGTTGCGTTTATCTTGATAGTCTGATTGGCCGTGGGCTTATCGTTGTCTGCAGCGCAAGCGGCCATGAGGAATAGAGCCATAGTGATGATGGCAAATATGAAAGATTTCATTTTCATGGTCGTTAGGCTTTACTTGTATTCGGTTTGTATCTCGTGGTAATCTGTTCCCAATGCCGGGTCTTTCCATGGCTTTGCAGACATGGTGCCGCTTGTAATTGAATTATTTCCGGCTTTGATGGACAGGTCATAGTTCATGCCCGGTTCAAAGTCTATTTCTTCCGGCACTTTCCAATGGTAGGTAGTGCCATCAACAACGAAACTGACGCTTAGGTCATAGGCGTAGATTCTTTGTGGCACGAGGATGCATTCGTAAGTGGCTACGGCATTGTCTAAGATGCCGGAGGGCTTTGCGTACGCAATTTCGTAAGGCATTACGTTGGTTGCGCTTTCGGAGGCTTTGGCGATGAACTGAGGCTTGTCGGCTGTCAAGTTGCATACGCCGGTAATGATAGTACCTTTTATCGTCAATCCTGTTATGGGATTGGTGTCGGTAAGGCTTGACACATTGTATGCGTTGCCCAAACTGATGCGGACAGTCAGTTTGCTGAATGCATGGGAGAGAGGTATTTCTAATTCCTTGTCGGCATTCAAATCCGATGAAGGAGTAAATCCCTTGCTGACGTATAATAGAAAATCAGAACTGTTATCATCTTTGGTTTGCGTGGCTTGTACACCAGCTTCGAGGGTTGTATTGCCGGTGATGGCAGTTCCTGTCTGATAGGGCGCATAGGCAATGATGTCAACCTTTTGCTTACCGTTTTGCCACAGCATGACAGTCTGGGTATTCCATTCAGTGCTATTGCTGCCTGTGACTTTGATGTTGTCGTAGTTGTAGTTCCCGTTGTTCGTGTTGACGATACTGATACTGAATTCCTGAAGGTTGTCTGTTGTATAGAATCCTCTTGTATAGGAATTGTTTATTCCGGCACAGATGCGTACAACTCTATCTGAAGGGAAGTTGCTGACTGCTGTTTCTTCATTTCCAGAGCAAGCAACCACAAGTAACGCAATGGCTGTTGTGGACAGTGTTTTGAAAAAACTCATGTGTAAGTTGTTGTGCTATTCTGCTGTCGCTTCGCCACCTGTGAGATCGGTTCCATTGCTCCAATCTGCAATAGTGGGGCTTCCTACGGTCAGTTCCTTGTACCCTGAATTGATTTTGAAGCGGTAACGTTTGCCGGCTTCCCATGTGCTGCCGTCGCCTGTATTGATTTTTCCGCCATCCAATTGGAAACTTTGTGTGTCTTCCTGCCCGTTGCGTAGGGTGGATAATGTGAATGTCAGTTGTGCGTTAGTGCCGTTTCCTTTCAAGCCCATGCAGGGTAGGATGGTTGTGTAAAGGTCTATTGTCTCGCCTTTCTTAAGAGTTGCATCGGTTGTAATGGCTGTGGATTTGCTTCCGTTCAGTTCATAAGTGATTGTAGGTTTGCTCCCCGGAGCGGTTGATTTGATGGCGCCTTTTGTGCCGAATACCGAGGTGTTTGCTTCCACTTTGATGCTTTTGACGGTGCAATCAGAGGGCCCGATATTCGTGATGCTGAAGCGTAGCAGTGCCGAAAGATGCTCGAAGCTGAGTTTCCCCTCGGAAGCGAGTTTGTCGGTATAGGCATACATGGGCATGTCTTTACCGAAGTTTCCGAGTGTAGTGCCGATCTGTTCCCTTTCGGTGGCGCAGGTAAAGGTGAAGGTGTTGTCTTCGGGCTTCGTGTCGGTTGCGGGATAGATGGCTATCGCTTTCTCGGCATGCAGACCAACGATGTCCGGACATGTGAATGTGGCTGTGCCTGACGGTTCGTTCGGTGTGGCGAACGAGGTGAATGTGAATTTGTGCAATTCAGTGTCGTTGCCGTTTTCAACCAATACAGAAAAGGCATCATCTGTGTTCCAGCGAAACAGTTCGCCTTTGCTGATGTCCTGATTGCCGTATTCAATGGTGGCACGTGTGTTGCTGTTGCCCAGCGAGGCCGAAATGACAAAAGGCTGTTCTGGGGTCGGTGTGACGACAGCCTCGTTATCATTGTCGCATGATGTAAACATGGCAGCCATTGCAAATACTGCCATTGCAAGTAGATGATACTTCTTCATGGTTGCATCAGTTAATACCATGAATCGAGTTGAATGTCATCGCCGTTACTATAATCGCTGCCACTTGAGCCGGTTTCACCACTGGCTGCAATGATGCCTTCGGGCTCCATATTGATGATTTCGACTGTTGGCTTCTCGTACAGTTCTGTAAGGGATGTTTCTTTCATTGTTCTGATATTTGAGGATTATTTATTTGTGCAAAACTACGAATAAAAAGCAATACTGCGTGTATGAAAACAACAAAATCAAGCTCTTAAAACCGTACCTTTCGAATTTTTGGCCTTTATATGGCCTTATCTTGGATAATTGTCGGTGTATGTAACGATAAACCTGAAACGCATCGGAACGGCTGTCGATTGTTTTTTATAACTTTGCACCCATGTCGGTGCAGTGATCCAACGGGGCTTTTGCCTTGTTCTTCATTGTCTTTTAAGGAAAAGGGAATATGGTTCTTAACTACATTTGGATAGCATTTTTCGTCATAGCATTCTTGATTGCAGTGGCCAAACTGGTGTTTCTGGGCGACATGGATGTGTTTCCCGGAATCATGAATTCCACGTTTGATGCGGCAAAAACGGCTTTTGAGATATCTTTGGGACTGACAGGCATGTTGGCGTTCTGGTTAGGCATGATGAAGATAGGCGAGAAGGGAGGCCTGATCAACACGCTGGCCCGCCTTTTGAGCCCGGTACTTGTGAAGCTCTTTCCCGACATACCGAAGAACCATCCGGCTTTCGGCAACATGTTTATGAACATGGCAGCCAATATGCTCGGGCTTGACAATGCCGCCACTCCGTTGGGCTTGAAGGCTATGGAAAGCCTGCAGGAACTCAACAAAAAGAAGGATACGGCATCCAATCCCATGATTATGTTCCTCGTGCTGAATACATCCGGACTGGTCATCATTCCTGTGAGCATCCTGGCGTTCAGGGCAAAGGCGGGCGCGGCCCAGCCCACCGATGTTTTCATCCCCATATTGTTGGCCACGTTTGTAGCCACATTGGTGGGTGTGGTGATTACGAGTCTATACCAGCGTATCAACTTGTTCAACCGCACCATGATGCTGACTTTGGGCGGAGCCATTGCTTTTTTTGCTGCCATCGTGTGGGGATGCAGCCGTATGGACAAGGATACGATGAATGTGGTGAGCACCTGTGTGGCCAATGTGATGCTGTTTACCATCATCATCATTATGCTTTGGAGCGGCATCCGCAAGCGCATCAATGTCTATGATGCCTTTATCGAGGGCGCGAAAGAAGGCTTTCAGACGGCCGTGCGCATAATACCTTATCTGGTTGCCATCCTGGTAAGCATCAGTGTGTTTAGGGCATCCGGAGCCATGGACTGGCTGGTCGGTGGTGTCAAGTGGACGGTCGGTGCCATGGGATGTTCGTCAGAATGGGTCGATGCCCTGCCTACAGCCATCATGAAGCCCTTGAGCGGCAGTGGGGCACGTGGCATGATGGTCGATGCGATGAGCAATTTCGGGGCCGATTCCTTCGTGGGCCGTCTGAGTTGTATCCTACAGGGCAGCACCGACACCACGTTCTATATTCTGGCAGTCTATTTCGGCAGTGTAGGCATCAGCAAGACACGCCATGCCGTGCCTTGTGGGCTGATGGCCGATGTGGCGGGCAGCATTGCCGCCGTTCTGATAGCTTATATGTTTTTCGGTTAATCCGGCTTTTAAGTCTTTTCGTCTATGGCAAATCTCAAATCTTTGGCAAAGGATACGGTCATTTATGGCTTGAGCAGCATAGTGGGCCGTTTCCTGAACTATTTGCTTGTGCCGTTGTATACGGCAAAAATCTCGGCAGCGAGTGGTGGATACGGCATCATCACCAATATGTATTCCTATGTGGCGCTGTTGCTGGTGATACTCACCTTCGGGATGGAAACCACATTCTTCCGCTTCGTCAACAAGGAAGGCTGCAATGCCTCCCGTGTCTACTCCACCACACTCATTGCGGTTGGTTCGGTGGGTCTCCTGTTTGTGGCATTGGTGATGACCTTTCTTGAGCCTTTGGCCGGGCTGATGCACTATGCCGCCACGCCGCAATATGTGGCCGTGATGGCCATATGTGTGGCCATAGATGCCTTTCAGTGCATTCCGTTTGCCTATTTGCGCTATAAGAAACGTCCTGTAAAGTTTGCTACCATCAAGCTGTTGTTCATCGTCATGAATATACTTCTCAACGTGGGATATTTTGTGGTTTTGCCTGCGTTGCGGCCGGATATGGGTGCTCCTGACGTGGGTTATGTGTTTTATATCAACCTGTTTTGCACGGCAATGACTACATTCCTGTTCCGCAAAGAACTGACAGGCTTCCGTTGGGTCTTGGACAAAGCATTGCTCAGGCAGATGCTTTCGTATTCGTGGCCTATATTGGTGCTGGGTATAGCCGGTATACTTAATCAGACGGCCGATAAGATATTGTTTCCTTATATATATAAGCGTGGAGATGCCATTGCGCAACTGGGCATATATGGGGCAGCCAGCAAGATAGCCATGATTATGGTGATGATAACCCAGGCTTTCAGGTATGCCTATGAGCCGTTTGTGTTCGGACGGGCCAAAGATAAGGACAGCAAGGCTACTTATGCGTCGGCCATGAAGTATTATTTGATATTTACGTTGTTGGCTTTCCTTGTGGTTGTGGGCTATCTGGACGTATTCAAGCACATCATAGGCCGCGATTACTGGCCCGGAATCAAGGTGGTTCCCATCGTGATGTGTGCAGAGATTATGATGGGAGTCTACTTCAACCTGTCGTTCTGGTACAAGCTTATTGACAAGACTATTTGGGGTGCCGTCTTTTCGGGCATCGGTTGCTTGGTGCTGATAACGGTCAATGTGGTCTTTGTTCCCGTGTATGGCTATATGGCCTGTGCCTGGGCCGGAGTGGCAGGCTATGGGGTTGCCATGCTGATTTCCTATTTTGTGGGGCAGCGTAAGTATCCCATTGCCTATCCGTTGGGGAGCATCGGAGTGTATGTAGGCATGACTGCGGCCTTTACTGCCGTGATGCTGTGGCTGCCGTCCGATATGTCGCTACCGTTGAGATTAGGCATCAACACATTGTTGATAGTCTTGTTTGTGGGTCATGTGCTTTATCATGATTTGCCTTTGGCCGACCTTCCGGTTGTGGGCAAGTATTTCAGAAGAAAATAGTTGGTGGATTATGTATAAGAAAATGGCGGACGCATGCAGCGTCCGCCATTTACTTGGATTATGGTGTGCTGTGTCAGAACATGTAGGCCACCTGGAACTGCCAGGTGTTGCTCTTGAATGTTCCGTCGCCTGCATACTTCTTGGCAAATTTGCTGAGTGCGATGTTGTAGCCCACTCCCACTTCAAGATGCTTGAGAAGCTTGACACCTGCACCTACGTTCCATGTTACGTTGGATTTCTTGAACTCGAAACCGCTGACGTTTTCATTGAGGTTTGTCCAGTTCCATGTCTTGTCACCCACGTTGAAACCAAACTGAGGGCCGGTTGCAACATAGAGCGAAGCCAGTGAGGCCAAGCCGATGCTGTAGCGCAGGTTAATGGGGATTTCGATGGTTTTCAGGTAGGTTGACGAGCTCACCACGTCTGTTCCTGCGGCTTCGAGCTCGCCGTTCAGACGTCGCTGTGAGTATTCTACGGCTGCATCAACTCCCAGCCCTATCAGCGGAACCTTAAACTCCACCTTGGGACCTATGTACCAACCGCAACGATTGTCTGAAGCGAGTGATGCCGGCAGATCGTTATAGGAGAGTTTGCTGAGGTTGAGACCTCCGGTCACGCCGAAGCTCAGTTGAGCCTTGGCTGTCTGTGCGCCCATCAGGAGAGTCAGGGCAACTACGATTGTTGTTAGGAATTTCTTCATGATTTATGTGTTTGGTTGTTGTTTACTTGCGTGTGGTTTTCTTGCGTGCCTTGGCGGGCTTTTTCTTTGCAGTTGCTTTGGTTTTGTTTTTGCAGACCGTGCCTTTTTCTTTGCAGCACTGCTTTTTGTCTTTGCAAGTCTGGCTGTCGCCTTTGCATTGTGGGTTGGATGTGGGGCTTGCGAAAGTCTTTTCGGGGGCTTTGAGGCCTTGTATCATTTCTTCTTCCGTCACCACTTCGGGGCGTGTGCCACTGTATTCGAAGCGTCCGTTGCCTATGGCCACGTGGTCGCCTTCTGTATTGTCCGAGTAGTATTTTATCTGGAAGTACTTGCTGCCTTTCAGGTCAACGTCAATGGGCATCACGTCCATGTCTTTCATCAGCAGGTGGCCTTTCTTGACCACTTTGCCGTCTACGCTGATGTCAACCTGGACGTTCCCGTAGTGGTCCGGGGCATTGCGCAGCACTATTTCATCGTCAATGCCGGTCTCGGCCTGGAAGCGTGTGGCTCCGTTGGTGCGGAATGTCAGTGTCGAAGGTGCATGGGTCTCCACTGCACTCTCGTAGCGTGAGCCCTTGAGCTGTATGTCTTTGTTGTCGACAGACTTGTTTTTCAGAATGCTTTTAATATAGTATACGGGGCATTTGTCCAGGTTCATCTCGTCCAGAAATACCAGGTTGCTGCCCTGCGGTTTAGTGATCATTTCGGGGCGGTTGTTGTCGGCCCGCTGTGTGATTTGCAGCACCTTCGAGTAGTTGGTCTTCTTCGATGTGAGTACGATGCTGGTTTTGCGCGGTATGAAACTGTTGTAGGGCGTTACGGTGATGCGGAAGGTGTTGTCCTTGAAGTCGTATTTCATCCAGTCGCAATGATTGAAGATGATGAAGTTTTTCCCTTGGGTCACCTTGATTTCCTTCGTGCCTCCCTGGCCACCGAATGCGGCAATGTCGGTTGTCAACTGTATTTCCTGACTCTGTGCCGCTGCGGGCAGTGTGGCCAAGCCCAGGGAAAACAGTCCCGGGATGATGGCTTTAAGCATGTGTCTTTTCATGAGCTTGTACATGTGTAAGTGGTTTGTTGTATCTAAAATATGGTCACAAAGTTAATACATCTTTTCCAAAGAATAACTTTCAGTCTGCTTTTTCTTTTTTGTGGTGCCGGCATGTCTGCATCGGGTGCCTGCAATGGCTGTGGTTGCATTCCCGAGGAGAAAAATGCATTTTCTGCATTTTTTGCAGCAAAAAATGTAAGGAAAAGATGGCAAATGCGTATTATTTCCTTATCTTTGCAAGGTCAACTTTGGTGAAAAGACCTGATACGATACATTATAATATATAATAAACCAAGCATATCACGCTTTAAACTCTTACTATTATGTCAGACATATCGAGAAGAGCATTCCTGAAGGCCGGCGGTGCAGCCATGGCCGGACTGGTGGTGGCGCCCAACACTATTCTGGGCAAGAAGTACGGGCATGTGGCCCCAAGTGACAAATTGAACATTCTGGGCATCGGAGTCGGTGGCCGCGGTGCGTCCGACCTGGATGCCATGAAAAGCCAGAACATCATCGGCTTGTGCGATGTTGACTGGAAATATGCCAAAGGCCAGTTCGAGAAATATCCCAAGGCCAAGCGTTACAAAGACTATCGCAAGATGTATGATGAGCTGGGCAAGGAAGCCGATGCTGTAATGGTAGGAACTGCCGACCACACACATGCCATCATCTCGGCCGACGCCATCACGATGGGCAAGCATGTATATTGCGAAAAGCCCCTCACACATACAGTATATGAAGCCCGCCTGCTCACGAAGCTGGCCAAGAAATACAAGGTGGCCACCCAGATGGGTAACCAGGGAGCATCCGGCGAAGGTACACGCAAGGTGTGCGAATGGATATGGAACGGTGAGATAGGTGACGTGACACGTGTCGAGGCATTTACCGACCGCCCCATATGGCCTCAGGGCCTCTCGCGTCCCGATGCAAAGGATGCAGTGCCTGACACCTTGGACTGGGATCTGTTCATAGGACCGGCCAAGTTCCGCGAGTTTAACCATATCTATCACCCATGGAACTGGCGCGGATGGTGGGACTTCGGCACCGGAGCTCTGGGAGACATGGCCTGCCACATACTGCAGCCCGTATTCACCGCCCTCAAGCTGGGTTCGCCCACACATGTGCAAGGCAACTCCACCTTGCTGCTCACCGATTGCGCACCCAACGCTCAGGCCGTGAAATATACCTTCCCTGCACGCATCAACATGCCCAAGGTGGCCTTCCCCGAAGTGGATGTCTACTGGTACGATGGCGGCATCATGCCCATGCGTCCCTCCAACCTTCAGATAGGACGTAACCTGAACGACAGCGGTGGCTGTGCCATATTCTATGGTACGAAAGACACGCTCATCTGCGGCTGCTACGGTGTCAATCCGTTCCTGCTGTCGGGACGTGTACCCAACGCCCCCAAGGCAGTGCGCGAAGTAAAAGAGTCACATCAGATGGATTGGGTACGTGCCTGCAAGGAAAGTCCCGAAAACCGCGTCGAAGCTCTTTCCTGCTTCAGCGAATCGGGCCCCCTCACCGAAATGGTCGACATGGGAGTGCTGGCAGTACGTCTGCAGTCATTGAACCAGATACTCGACTGGGACGGCGAGAACATGCGCTTTACCAACATCGACCCCAAGGCCGAGATAAAGATATGCATCAAGGACGGCTTCAGCATCAAGGACGGTCATCCCACGTTCCACAAATCGTGGACCGACCCTGTCAACGCACAGACCTTTGCCAACGAAATGATTAAACATACCTACCGCGACGGCTGGAAACTGCCCGATATGCCCTATTGATAGGCGGAGGTAATACATAGCAAAACGTCACAATCCGACGTCTTTTCATGTCGAGATGCAGGAGCTTTCATGCTCCTGTATCTTTCGATTCACTGAGATGAACTATAGCTAAACATAAACATTATATCATCATGAAGAAGAATTTATTGATTTTGCTCGTGTGCCTGCTGGCAGCCGGCACCACCGTTTGCGCCAAAAAACTCCCGAAGAAAGAGATGGCACTGCAACTCTACTCCATCCGCGACCTCATAGGTGACCCGCAGAAGTTTGCCAACAACCACGCCGCAGTGTTCAAACAGCTCAAGGACATGGGCTATACTGCCGTAGAGGCAGCCTACTATGGCGATGGCAAGTTCTATGGTTTGGCTCCCGAAGAGTATAAAGCCCAATGCGAAGCAGCCGGACTCAAGCCGATTTCATCGCATACCACCCGCTGGCTTTCAGATGAGGAAGTAAAGAACCATGACTTCACCGAGGCTCTCAAGTGGTGGAAACAGGCCATAGCAGCACACAAGGCTGCAGGGTGCAAGTATATCGTTACGCCGGCTTTCAATGTGCCCAAAACCTTGAAAGAAGGCCAGACATGGTGTGACTATCACAACGAAATAGGCAAGCTCTGCAACGAAGCAGGCCTTTTGTATGGATATCACACCCATTCCCACGAGTTCCAGAAAGTGGAAGGCCAGGTGTGGATCGAGTACATGCTCAACCACATTGAACCGCAAAACATGTTCTGGCAAATGGATGTTTACTGGGCAGTAATGGCACAACAGTCGCCCGTTGAGTGGTTCAAGAAGTTCCCCGGCCGCTGCAAACTGCTCCACATCAAGGACAAATACGAGGTGGGCTACAGCGGCATGGTCAACTATGAAGCCATCTTCAATAACGCCGGCCTCTGCGGCTTGCAGAACTACGTAGTAGAGCTCGAAGGCACCGACGGCACCATCGACATCATGGAAGGTGTCAGAAGAAGTGCCGAATACCTGCGTTCTTCTAAGTTTGTCAAGGCATCCTACTCCAAGTAATCACGCAGCAAAGCACGAAAAAAGCGGGGAGTGACCGGTGTCTCTCCCCGCTTTCCCATGGAATTGCGGCAGGTTGCAGCTTGCGATGTGTACAGCCTGTGCGTGCGATCTATACACGTCAGGGGTGACGATGTGTACATACCTGTGGATGAGGTCTGTACAGATCGTGCCTGCGATCTATAAACATCGCACGTGCAATCTATACACATCGTTATCTGCAACCTGTACACATTGCACGCACAAACTGTACGGATCGCATCCTTGAGATGTACAGATCATAAGGCACGCCAAGGCACAAAAAAACCGCCGCAGCCAAAGCTGCGACGGCTAAAGGTCAACAATTCCGCAAGCTAAATGGGCTTGGGCTGCATGTCGTTACAAAAAGTTTTTAAATTCAACCTGTAAAAACTCGGCATTAAAATCAAACCTTGATCTTCGATACTTTCTCGAATGTGACGTTTTTCTGCAGCTCTTCGCGCAGATCCATGTCGCCAAGCAGCCTTACTCTTACGTATTTGACGAGGCTTGCATCGCACTCCTCTGCCGTTGCGCTGCCTTCACTTCTGAAAGTCAGACGCAGGGTACCCAGATTGTCGAGCTTGACATGGTAGCCTGCCACGAGCCACTTATTAATCACTTCACTAAGGTTGCTCAGCACGTTAAGCACATCACCCCTTGTCAGGGAGCAACGACCTGCAATTTCCTTTGTTAGGTCTTTGGTTCCCTTAACACCCAGTTTTACCGGTTGTGGGTAAAACTTTACTTCATTCTCCTTAAGACGATTCGTCTTTTTAACCAGCTTGTAGTGCAACAAGCATAAACTACAATTTAACATAGTAATATTAAATATTCCGAAAAACACTGCAAATGTAAATAAAATATTTGATATAACAAAATGCAAAATGGAATAATTTTAACGACAATGTGCCATTTTGCAGGTTGCAAGCCGCAATGTTGAGGTGTAAGGTGTTAGTTATAATGTGATTAAGTAATTTACTTAGAAAAAGTAAGAGCTTTTCTTAGGGGCTTGCATCTACAAAAAAAGGCAGCCCAAGTAGGCTGCCCCGTCTGTTGAGAGGTATGATCACTTTTGTTTGTAGAGCACAGGGTTGGTGTCTTTGTCGTTGTACATTTTCATCTGTTTGTAGACCTTCATGTACTTGCGTCCGGCAGCAATGTCATCGAGCAGCGTGTCGATGGCCTCGGAAAGATCCTTTTGCTGTTCCAGCAATACGGCCAGTTTCCTGCGGCAACGTTCGCGATGTTCTTCAGAGGCATCGCTGCGTTCGGCCTGTTCCTTCATGTGATAGATTTTCAGGTCAAGGATGCAGAGACGGTCGATGGCCCAGGCCGGACTTTCGGTATTGATGGTGGCCGAGGGCAGAATGTGTGTATCCTTGTATTTGTTGAGGAAATAGCTGTCGATGCGTTCCACGAGGTCTGTGCGGTCCTGGTTGCTCTTGTCGATGCGCCGTTTCAGTACGAGGGCTTCGGCGGGAGCGATGTTGGGGTCACGGATAAGGTCTTCGAAGTGCCATTGCACCGTGTCTATCCAGGCCTTCAGATACAGGTCGTGCTCTATGGTGCCCTGTTCGTAGGGGTTGGCAATGGGGGTGTCCACATTGTCTTTGACGTGATAGTCGTCGATGGCCCTGCCGAATATGGGCTGACATAATTTCGTAAATTCCATAATGTCCTACTTATGATTGGTTATATCTGCAAATATAAGGTTTTTTCCTGTAACGCATCTCTTTTTCGATAAAAACATTATCTTTGCAAACATGAAGGTGGTAATAGACGACAAGATTCCATATATCAGGGAAGCGGCCGCAAGCCTGTTCGACGAGGTGAGCTATTTGCCGGGAGCAGAGATAGCTCCCCGTGATGTGCGCGATGCCGATGCGCTGATAGTCAGGACGCGCACCCGTTGCAACGAAGCCCTGCTCGGCGGCAGCAGGGTGAAATGTGTGGTGACGGCCACCATTGGCTATGAGCATCTCGATGTGGACTATCTCGAGTCGCATCGTATATATTGGACCAATTGTCCCGGTTGCAATGCCACATCGGTGGCCCAATATATAAGGAACAGCCTTATAGTGCTGAAAAGAGTCGGGCTGTACAATCCTGCCGCGTCGACCCTTGGCATCGTGGGTGTGGGTCATGTGGGAAAGGCCGTGCAACAAGCCGTGGGAAAGATGGCAGGCCGCATCCTGCTCAACGACCCTCCGCGGCAACGGCAGGAAGGAGGAGCCTTTGTTCCGCTCGAAGAAATAGAGAAATGCTGCGATGTCATCACATTCCACACTCCGCTCACCACGGGAGGAGAATATCCTACGTGGCATCTGGCCGATGAAAACTTCTTTCGTCGGTTGCGCCGTCATCCCATCATCATCAATGCCGCCCGTGGGGGAGTAGCCGACAATGCAGCATGGCTCGAAGCCCTTGACCGCGGAACGGTGGGTGCAGCCGTGATAGACACATGGGAAAACGAGCCCGACATATCATTGCCATTACTCGAAAAAGCCTTCATAGGCACGCCCCACATTGCCGGATATAGCGCAGACGGCAAAGCCAATGCCACGAGGATGGCCCTTGAAGCCGTGTGCAGCTATTTCGGAATAAAGCCCGACTTTACCATTCAACCACCAGCATTGCCCGCCGGACTCCGGCCATCAGATGATGAAGAAGAGCTCGAACTGCAGCTCTACAATCCCCTTGACGACAGCAACATGCTTAAGGCCTCGCCCTGGGATTTTGAACAGCTCAGGGGCAATTACCGCCTGCGCCGGGAAGTGTGGCAGCAGGAAGGCAGCAACAGATATGAAGATAAACCTATAAATACAAGCATATGAAGATTTACATTCTCCTGGCCGAAGGTTTCGAAACCATTGAGGCCCTGGCTCCGATCGACGTATTCAGAAGAGCCGGCATGAACATTGAAAGCATATCGATCACCGACAACCTGATGGTGACAAGTTCGCAAGGCATAGAAGTAAAGGCCGATCGCATATTGAAGGAAGTAGACATCGACGACGGCGATGCATTGATATTGCCGGGCGGATATCCTGGCTACAAGAACCTCGCTGACACGCTTGAGGTGGGCGAAGCCGTAAGGAAATACATGGAGACGGGCAGGATAGTAGGGGCCATTTGTGGCGCACCCACCATACTGAAACGCTACGGCATAGCTCAAGGCTACAGGCTGACAAGCCATCACAGCACCAAAGACGAGATGACGGGCTATGTGTATACAGGCAAGAATGTGGAGCAGGACCGCAACCTGATAACCGCGATCGGAGCCGGTCATTCGGTGGAATTCGGTCTCGCCCTGCTGTATGCCTTGCAGGGAGGCGACAAAGTGGCCGCCGTAAAGTCGGGCATGGAAATAGAGTGAGTCACGACTGCCGGCCACGGCCGAGCAGGGTGACCAGTTCCTTCATGCCTTCCGAAGCCGTCTTGTGAATGAAGGTGACATTAGGCATGTCGCCCGTATTCACCGGCTTGGGGTCGATCACGTAGACAGGAACCCCTGGACGCACATAGTGCAACAGCCCGGCTGCCGGATAGACAACCAGAGAAGTGCCGATGACAACAAACAGGTCGGCCGTTGCCACCTCTTCGGCCGCAGGTTCGATCATGGGCACACTCTCGCCGAAAAACACAATAAACGGCCGCAACAGGCTGCCGTCCTTGGCCTTCCGACCCGGCTTGACTTCACAATTGTCGGGCCGCAGCTCTTCGATGCAAGTGGGATTGTCCACATCACGGCTTGACGTGACCTTCATCAGTTCCCCGTGCAGATGGATGACATGGCTGCTGCCTGCACGTTCGTGAAGATTGTCGATATTCTGGGTGATGACCGTCACCTCATAGTCTTTTTCAAGGCCCGCCAGCAACTCATGCCCGAGGTTGGGACGTGCAGCCAGCAGCTGCTTGCGCAAACCATTGTAAAAGTTGTTGACCAATACAGGGTCTCTCAACCATCCTTCATGCGAAGCCACCTGTTCAACCGGGTACTTCTCCCACAAACCTCCGGCATCCCTGAACGTGCTGAATCCGCTTTCCGCACTCATGCCTGCGCCGGTCAGTGCAACCAATTTTTTCATGGCTCAAATAGTTTTGCGGCAAAGGTAACAATAAACTCCCGAATATCGCACCCTGAACAATTATTAGCTGTAAAACAAGGCGTATATATGAAAAAAGTGCTATTTTTGCGCCACTAAATTAGAGAAATACAGATTCATGGATAAATTGAGTTATGCTTTAGGCATCGGCATAGGTGCACAGTTGCGCGACCTGGGCGCAACAGGCTTGGTGGCAGAAGACTTCACACAAGCCATAGTAGACACGTTGAAGGGCAACAAGCCTGCCATCGACACCGACGAAGCCCAAAAGCTCGTGTCAGACTTTATACAGGATGCCGAGGCACGCAAGCATGCTGAAATGGCAGAAAAAGGCGCAGCTGCCAGAAAGGATGGCGAAGCCTTTCTGCAGGAAAACGCCAAGCGCGAAGGCATAAAAACCTTGCCGAGCGGCCTGCAATATGAAGTGTTGCGCGAAGGAACCGGTAAAAAGCCCAAGGCAACCGATAATGTGAAATGCCATTATGAAGGTACCTTGATAGACGGAACGGTATTTGACAGCAGCTACAAACGCGGAGAACCGGCCGTGTTCCCCCTCAACGGAGTCATAGCAGGCTGGACCGAAGGTCTGCAACTGATGGGCGAAGGAGCAAAATACCGCTTCTACATACCTTTCAACCTTGCTTACGGCGAAAACGGAGCAGGCAACCTGATACCTCCCTATGCAGCGTTGATTTTCGACGTAGAGCTGTTATCGGTGGAGTAACCATTAGAACAAAAACAAATAATCAAAACAACAGATAGAATGAAGAAGTTATTAGTAATGGCAGGAGCAGCCATCATTGCGTTCGGCTCATGCCAGAAGAATGCAGGCCCAAGCGCCAGTTTGAAGACGGAACTCGACACACTTAGCTATGAACTGGGTATGGCCAACTCGAAAGGCCTCAAGACATACTTGTCAGAACGCCTCGGTGTTGACACAGCCTATATGGACGATTTCTATAAAGGAGTGGCTTCGGCAGCACAGGCAGGTGACGACAAAAAGAAAGCAGCCTACTTTGCCGGAATCCAAATAGGGCAACAGTTGGGTACACAGATGTATAAGGGTGTGAACTACCAACTCTTCGGAGAAGACAGCACAAAGACCATCAGCTTGCGCAACCTTATAGCTGGTTTCATAGCCGGAACCAAGGGAAAAGGAGAAAAGATTCCCATGAAACAAGTTGAAAAAGAGTTGCAAGCAAAGATGACATCTTTCCGCGAAAAACAGCTCAGCACTGTATATAGCGCCAACAAAGAAGCAGGCGAGAAATTCCTTGCCGCCAATAAGAGCAAAGCAGGCGTAAAGACCACAAAAAGCGGTCTCCAATACAAAGTGATCAAAGAAGGCAACGGTCCCATCCCGGCCGATACAGCCAAAGTGCAGGTAAGCTATGAGGGTCGCCTCATCGATGGCACAGTGTTTGACAGTTCCTATAAGAACAACAACGGCAAACCCGTGGAAGTGGTAGTCAATCAAATGGTACCCGGATGGATAGAAGCACTGACCCTGATGCCCGAAGGCTCGGTATGGGAAATCTATCTGCCGCAAGAGCTGGGCTATGGCAGCCGTGAAGCAGGCGACAAAATCAAACCTTTCTCTACTCTGATATTCAAATTAGAGCTCGTTAAAGTAGAAAAATAATGAAGTTTCGTGTAGTAGTCACGATGGTTTTAGCCGCTGCCTGCGTCATGGCATCGGCTAAAATTCGTAAAACGACCACCAAGAAAGTGACTAAAAAGGAGGTGGCCGCCGAACAAAAGGCTGACACAGTGAGCCGTTCGGACTTTAGCTTTTACATGGGAATGGCGCAGGTCGGGGGATTGAAAAACTACTTGGCGCAACGCATGGGAGTAGATACTACCAACAACATGGGCGACTTTGTGCGTGGCCTTCAAGAAGTACTCAAAGACCCGACCGACAAGAAAGTGCAGGCATACAGCGCAGGTTTGCAGATAGGTTCGCAAATAATGAACCAGTTCCTTGAGCAGCTTAACCAGCAAATCACAGGAGAGCCCAAGAAATCATTTATTGACGTAGAACAATACAAACAGGGCTTTTTGGCAGCCGTGACCGGACAGGGCAAGATATCCATTGACAGCGCCATGACCGTGGCCAACCATCAGATGGTATACTATAAGGACCAGATAGCCGAACAGAAGTATGGTCCCAACCGCAAAGCCGGTGAAGAATGGCTGGCCGAAAACGCCAAGAAACCCGGAGTCAAGAAGCTGCCGAGCGGCGTTCAATACAAAGTGCTGACCGAAGGCAAAGGGCCGAAGCCCAAGGCTGATGCTACCGTGAAGGTGAATTATGAAGGGAAACTGATTGACGGAACTGTCTTTGACAGCAGTTATAAGCGCAAACAGCCCGCAACGTTCAAGTGCACGCAAGTGATAAAAGGCTGGGCCGAAGCCATACAGCAGATGCCTGTGGGATCGACATGGGAAATATACATCCCTCAAGAGTTGGGCTATGGCAGCCGCGAAGCAGGCCAGATCAAGCCTTTCTCAACGTTGATATTCAAAGTGGAACTGCTCGAAATAGAGCCCGAAAAGGCTCCTTCGAAATAAACCGAAGCAATTGCAAGAGTCGGGCCGTGGTGCAAAAACATCCGGTCCGACTTTTTTTGTTCCTGTTCCTTCGTGCTTCTTGCACGTTAGACATAGGCGAAAAAAAGTCGGTTTTGTTTGGCTTTTCAGGTGCTTTTCACTAATTTCGCCCCATATATGGATGATACTTTTGACATTCGTGCAGAGCAGCACGCAACTACAGACAAGGAATACGAAAATGCATTGCGCCCACTTTCATTTGACGATTTCACCGGACAGAACAAGGTGGTCGACAATTTGTGCGTCTTTGTTGAAGCGGCCAAATATCGCGGTGAGCCGCTTGACCACACCCTGCTGCACGGACCTCCCGGCTTGGGCAAAACGACTTTGAGCAACATTATAGCCAACGAACTTGGCGTAGGTTTCAAGGTGACATCGGGTCCTGTGCTCGACAAACCCGGCGATTTGGCCGGTCTGCTCACCTCACTGGAACCACATGACGTGCTTTTTATTGACGAGATACATCGCTTGTCGCCTATCGTCGAGGAATATTTGTACTCGGCTATGGAAGATTACCGTATAGATATCATGATAGACAAAGGTCCTTCGGCACGCAGCATCCAGATAGATCTGAATCCGTTTACACTGGTTGGTGCAACAACCCGCAGCGGATTGCTTACCGCACCCCTTCGTGCCCGTTTCGGCATTAATTTGCATTTGGAATACTATGATGCCGCAGTGTTGCAGCGCATCCTTACCCGTTCTTCGCGCATCCTAAACATGGAGATAGATGCAGATGCCGCAGCCGAAATTGCCAGCCGCAGCCGTGGAACGCCACGTATTGCCAATGCCTTGCTGCGCCGTGTCAGGGACTTCGCACAGGTGAAGGGAACCGGCAAAATAGACTTGAAAATTGCCCATATAGCTCTGGAAGCATTGAATATAGACCAATACGGGCTTGACGAGATAGATAATAAGATTCTCAGTACAATTATTGACAAGTTCAATGGCGGTCCTGTCGGGGTAACTACCATTGCAACGGCAATAGGCGAAGATGCAGGAACGGTAGAAGAAGTATATGAGCCTTTCCTTATCATGGAAGGATTCATTAAGCGGACTCCGCGCGGCCGCGAAGCCACCGATTTGGCATATAAGCATTTGGGTCGTACACGCTTTGGCTTTTCAACAGATGCTCCGGGCTTGTTTGATGATGTCGGCACATAGAGCTTACGCAATATATAAAATCAAAATATCATGATTAGTTATCAGGCAGAAAATGTCAGGATGCCGTCGCTGCACCGTCGCGAAACAACCAAATGGCTGCGTCAGGTGGCAGCATCGTATGGCCGGAAGATTGGCGATGTGGCCTATATATTTTGTGACGATAAGAAAATCCTTGAAGTCAATAAGCAGTTTTTGCAGCATGATTACTATACCGATGTGATTACGTTTGATTACGACGAGGATGATACCATATCGGGCGACATCTTTATCAGCTTGGATACGGTGCGCAGCAACAGCGAACAGTTTCATACCGACTATGAGCAGGAGCTGCATCGGGTAATCGTGCATGGCATTCTGCATCTTTGCGGCATTAACGATAAAGGTCCCGGAGAGCGCGAGGTGATGGAAGCCGCAGAAAACAAAGCCTTGTCCTTGCTCAAGGAGCAATAAGCGGCACAACTGACTGATGAAAAATGCGATAAGTCATGTGCCGCCTGTGGTTCGTCAGGTTGACGAACGTGACATGCCGCAGGTGCGGGCTATATATGATAAATATGTAAGGCATACAGCCTTTACATTCGATTATGCGGCACCGACGGTCGAGAAGATGACGCATGACATGCACGAAGTGCTTTGCCGCTATCCGTATCTCGTCTGTGCTCAAGGCGACGAGGTAAAAGGCTATGCTTATGCTCATTCCGTTTCGCCTCGCGAGTCATACAAATGGACGGTAGAGCTGAGCATTTATCTTGATACAGATTCATGCGGACGGGGCATCGGGCACCGATTGTACGGTGCGCTCTTGAGCTTGCTGCGATGTCAGAACGTGCAGACCGCATATGCCTGTATAACTCATCCCAACCCTGTCAGCGAGCGTTTTCATCAGTCCATGGGCTTTAGCTTTCTGGCGAAGTGGCCGCACTCCGGTTATAAGTTTGGCAGGTGGTATGATGTGGTTTGGATGGAAAAACGTTTGGGCCCTTGCCCCGTTCCTGCTCCCGAACTGGTATGTTTCAACGATTTACCCGCACAAGTTGTGAGGCAGATACTCGATGAACCGTAGAAAAGAGCATGACAAGTAACATTAAAATCGCCTGATATGAAAAAGAATCTTTCGAGCTTGATGGCCGTCTTGCTGTTGTTGCTCTTGCAGCCGGCAGTGAGCTTTGCAAAGAAATTGCAACTGCCCGGACGCGCGCAACTGATTGAAGGGATCGTGTTCAAGAGTACACCCACAGGCCGGCTGTGTGCCGATTTGTTTCGTCCCGACAGCCTGTCGTCTGCAGACACTCCGGTGTTTGTATTTATTCATGGAGGTTCCTGGATGGAACTGAACCGCCATACTATCCGCACCGGCTTTCGCAAGACCATCCTTGACAAGCTTCTTGAAAACGGCTATAGTGTGGTGAGCATCGACTACAGGCTGGTCAATTATAACAACGATGTCGCTTATCCGGAACCTTTGGCCGATTGCAAGGATGCCATACGATGGGTGCGTAAAGAAGCTGCCAAATATCATTTCAATGTTTCCGGCATATCTGTAGGCGGATGTTCGGCCGGCGGGCATCTGGCCATGATGGCGGCTTACGCGCCGGACCTGCTGGCTCCCGGTGACAAAGGCTTATCTTCGTATTCATCCGCAGTAAACAGTTGCATCGACATCTATGGTCCTACACTCTTGTCCGGGCTGCTATATCCAAGATTGGCCGGACCTGCTTTGTGGGCTGCAAAACTGTTCTTCCCATCTAAAGCAATAAAAATGCGTAAAGCCCTGCTTTGGTCTTTTTCTCATCAAGAAGGAAAGCGTCCTTTGAGCTCGACAAAGGCTTGCAGACTTTATTCACCGTTGATGTATACCGACAGCGCCGTTCCCACACTGATACTGCACGGAACCAAAGATAAGGTGGTTCCATATTCGCAAGCACGAAAGTTAGAGAAGCGCCTGCGAAAGAACCATGTTTACTTTCAAATGAAGCCTGTCGAAGGACAAGATCACGGCTTCCCTTCTTTGAGCCGTGCCGGCCGAGACGAAATTGCCGAGGCTGTCGTCGACTTTGTTGACGCTTTCGGTGCAAAACAGACCACCATGGCAAAGTCGCAAAGGGAGCTGATAGAAAAAGAAAGAGAGCAAATAAAAAATCAAAGGGAGCAAAATCATCGAAAAACAAAGGCAGGCTAATGCCGCTTGGCAAGGTATCCTTTCAGTAGCAAGAATTTGGATATTTGGAAAAATAGAATTACATTTGCAGAACAAACATTCGAGGATATGAAATTAGTTAATTTGATTCTGTCATCCTGCCTGGCTGTAGCCGTATGGTTGGCATTTCCCGTTGAAGGAGCAGCGCAATACCAGTTTGGTTTCCTGAGTTACCAAAAGGCGTTGCAGAACATGCCCGAATATGCCAAGGCGCAAGCTTCATTGCGCGCTTTGAAGGAGAAATATGACAATGAGGCTAAGTATAACGAAGAAAAGTTTCAAAGAATGTTTGCCGACTTCTTGGCCGGGCAGAAATCCTTTCCCCAAGAGATATTGTTGAAAAGACAAAGGGAACTTCAGGTAGCCATGGAGCAGGGAATCTCGTTTCGCAAAGATGCCGAACGCCAGCTGGGCAACGCTGAACAAGAGATGATAAAGCCTGTCGTCGAAAAGCTTGACAGCCTTTTGGGACAGATAGGCCGTGAGAATGGCTTTATCTTCATAATCAATACGGATAATCGCGATTTTCCTTTCATTCACTTGCAGGCAGGTAAGGATCTGACCGAAATAGTCATAGCAAGAATCAATGGACAGGTATTGCCTGTCAATGAAGAAAACAAGACACCCGAAGGTGGTGCTTCTGCCACGCAGAAAGAAGAAAAAGCCGTGCCTGCTCCCGAACAGCAGCCGGCTGAGCCTGCAAAATAGACTCTGTATTATGAATATGGAAAAGCCAAGGCAGTTTCCAAACGCTTCCGGGCCGATAGGGGTTTTTGATTCCGGCTTTGGCGGGCTCACAGTACTGCAGGAAATCAGAAACTTGCTTCCCAAATATGATTACATGTTTTTGGGCGACAATGCCCGTGCACCATATGGCACACGGTCGTTCGATGTGGTATATCGCTATACCTTGCAAGGCGTAACAGCTCTTTTTGAAAGAGGCTGCCATCTTGTTATATTGGCTTGTAATACTGCTTCGGCCAAGGCTCTGCGTACAATCCAACAAAATGACTTGCCACTATTGGATCCGCAAAGGCGCGTTTTAGGGGTAATCAGGCCTACGGCCGAAATCGTAGGAAAACTGACCAAGACAGGGCATATAGGATTGCTGGCCACTCCCGGAACCGTATCGTCTCATTCGTACGAGCTTGAATTGCAGAAACTTTATCCGGAAGTGAAAGTTACGGCTCTGGCATGCCCGATGTGGGTCCCGTTGGTAGAGAATTTTGAATTTGATAGGCCCGGAGCCGACTATTTTGTTGAAAGCAAAGTGGACGAGTTGCTTTCCGGTGACCCTCAAATAGATTTGATAATTCTCGGTTGTACTCATTTCCCTTTTTTGTTTCCCAAAATACGGAAATATGTGCCTTCAGACATTAAAATAATCAGTCAGGGAGCATACGTGGCGCAAAGTTTACAGAACTATCTGGAACGACATCCCGAGATGGACGTGAAGTGCTCCAAAGGCGGAACATGCCGATATTATACAACAGAAGAAAGTATTAATTTTGACCAAACGGCCCGTTTGTTCCTGCAAGAAAACGTAAGGTCCATCCATATGGATATGGAAGCCTGAGAGGAGCGTGTCTCTCAGGCGGAAAACAATGCTGCCGGGATATCCTTTCGAAGAATTCATATACATCAGAGCTATCAAGAAATAAGCGATAACTTGTGCCAGACACGG
>ERZ808252.831-NODE-831-length-26626-cov-3.411501_pt1 | contig 26626 bp, 37 predicted proteins | sample MGYA00521242_ERZ808252 | MGnify/ENA primary metagenome ERZ808252 (study PRJEB31516, sample SAMN03275581) | gut metagenome | biome: mammalia-associated habitat; material: feces | host: Papio cynocephalus | place: Kenya | collected 2012-08-07 ...
AACAACTTCTTCAACTATAACTGGTAGCTCCTCGATTATTTCAGGCTCTATCGGTGAGATAGGTTCAGATAATATCGTAGCTTCTAAAGTGCTAGTTCCAGCATTAGCAATTATTCTTTGTTCAGAAACCGTTGTAAGAGAAGTTAATACCATAATCACAGCCGTACATACAGCAGTTAATTTGTTCGTTATTCGCATTATTACCCCCTTTGGTAAAAGGTTTTAAGTTACTTAGTTTGCTGTGGGATATAATGAACATCACCTAATTTAATAGATGGAATTATTCCAGTATCAACCCACGCTTGCATGATAGCAGTTCCGACATTAAATTTTACAGCTGCTTCTTCAACAGTCATAAAACCAAGAGGTTTGCCATTTTCGTCTATCACTTCTTCATTCTCGAGATTATTACTTAATATGAAGATAATTAATTCTCTACCAGTCATAATTATTCTCCTTTCCATAAAAATACTCTTGGCCCGCAATTAGAACCAAGAGTAGTCGTACATATCTCGATACGGGTTTCCTGAACCAACACTATCGAGCCCTGTCATTCACATCAAATCGAGAATGTTTCCATCAACATTGAAATCAAGCAAGATGTTTCTTTCATAACCGTTCATAAATGCACGTTTACGTTCGTCATGAATATCAAGAATACCAAAATCTACAAAGTTATCTCCGATTGGATGTTTCTCGTCATAAATCCAGCCTACAACCTGACCAGCTTTAGTTCTTGGGAATCCAAGCATTTCATAAACTTCATTTAAGAATAAGTGACCTCTTGTTTTTAGTAAGTCATTTGCATAGCTCTGCTGCTTAAGTAAGAACATTTTATTTAATTCAGGGTCTTTTTCCCAGCCGATGCAACCATCGTCATAAACAACTGCAAATTCACTAATAGTGTTAGGATCAATAACATCAACTGTTTTCTTTACTGTTTTTTCTTTACCTGTTTTTTCATCAATAACTTTTTCTTCAATTTCTTTTGCTTTGATGTTGTAACGAAGTTCACGATCAACGTCTTTTCCAAAACGTTCTACGACACGTCCGCGATATTCTTTGAATCCTTTATCAACAGCAGTGTAAGCAGCTGCGAGTGCCACATTTCTCTTACGAAGAATATTGTTAGATGTAAGGATAGCTGTGATTGATAACGCACCAAGTGCTACAGCTGGAGCATATAATTTTGCAATCTTAACAGCAGTCTGTGTGTAAGTAATTGTCAAATCTTTTTTACCGTCTTCTTCTGTGTATTCACGTCCCTGAATTTCACCTGATTCTGAACCTTCTTTAATGAGATCGACAGTACCTTTTGTTTCTTCTAAAATATCATTAAGTTTTGTTGTTGCCTTGCAAGCCATTACAGCGCTTGTTACTGTACCAACAACGCCAGCCGCTATAAGAATCTCTGGGCTATGTTTTTTTAATTTAAATCCAACTCTATTAAGAGTTCTAGTTGCACTATTCATAATTTCGTTTACTTTCATGATTAATTACTCTCCTTTTTTACCATTTTCCAGTGTTGAAGTTTTATCTGTAACTGGTTTATTCGTATACTCACCAAAGTCATCATACTTAGACTGGATCTCTCCGCCTAATGCAGCATAACCACAGATATCGATCCAGTTATCATCTTTATATACGCCAGAACTATTTCTAGCTACTTTCATAAGGATCATCATATTTGCCACATCAGCTGACGTAATATTTTTTCCCAAATATGCAGTCCACATCTGGGCAATAACTGCGAAGCTATTTTCAGCCTCGCCATAAGTTCCCTGTCTTTCTCCGTTTATAATACTTTTAGCACTACCTAAAATATTGTCTCTTGTCATATATTCCTCCTTTAAATCAAATAGGGCCAGCTTTAGGAAGCTTGAGTAAATATCCATCTCTAACTCTAATAGGCTCGGCATTCCTAAGGTTAGTCCAACCATATTTATTGTCTGTGTAATTACAAGACTTACCTACAAGATCGTATAAGTCCGCAACACTAACAACATCATACGTATCTATTAATTCAGTCATTCTTTCAAGAACTTCTTCAGCTTCTCCACGATCTTCGAGAACAATATCGTCATAACTATATCCAGTCCTTGCTCTTGATTCACGTCTATCATCTCTTCTATCCCTATCAGAATAACTTCTATATGATACATAAGATGCTCCTGAAGAACTACTACGTCTATGGGTATTTCCATACAGGATCATATCAATTCCGTCCCTAACAATATCTGAAATTGCTTTTTTAGCTGCCGGAACTAATACGTCCATGAAAATATAAGACTTAACATTAGATACATCTTCAGAAATAAATACATCTTTGAATTTGGCTAATTCGCCTTTTTTCTTCGTCTTAACTTTTCCTTTAACCACTTTTTCAACTTTTTTTCTCTCAGCAGGAAGGCTCTTCTGTTCTTCCTTATATTTGTGAGAGTTTGGTTTGTAATCCATGTCCATTGTTATTCTCCTTTCAATCAACCATTATTAATTTGCCAGGTAAGGATATTTTAGTACCTGCTATTCTATGGTTGTTTTTCTTAAACTGAAATATCAAATTGCTCTTCGCTTTAGCCGCTGAAGAAGCTACAGTCTCCCCTTTCCAATGATCAGCAATGCAAGTGTTAAACTCCATTACTGGTCCATCATAAATATATTTGTGCATATGTTTGTCCTTTCATTTAAAACAAAAAGAGAGATACCTTGTTATAGGCACCTCCCTTCAGATGTAATAATACTATTTTTCATCGGTAGTATCACTTACTTCAGTTAATTCAGTATAATCACCGTCAACGATATCATCGTCAAATTCATAGCTATCTTTATCCTCAGATTTTTTTCCGATAGCATAGCCGACTAAACCTACAGTTCCGATAGCTACAATTGTTGCAACTTTCTTTCCGTATTTTTTTAATCCGGCTTTAGCTTTCATCTTAAATCTTTCAGCTTTTGATACCTCGATTAATTTAACTTCTTCGATTTCCTCGTTTTCTGTGTTCATTACTTCATTATTCTTTTCCATGATAAATTCCTCCTTAAATATAAGTAATTATTTCTTCATTAAACAGCATGTAATTTTCGCGAGCTTACATTAACTTAGCAAAATCATACCTAGGTGCAACATGATAATTCATTACAATACATGGACGTCCATCGTCAGACATAGCTGTATCATAATGAATTTCTAATAAACCATCATCAAGATTCCAACCGAGATCATCGCTGACATTCGTATGAGTTAAACCGATCTCATCATAGAACTCACTCAATGAAATATAATTATCATAAGTCATTGTTCTATTGACTTCATTTACTGCTGCTTTGATCTTTTCGAGATCTGACTTAAAATATCTTCCTGATATTCCATCTAAGAATAATGTATCGCCGCTGCTTGTCATGATTACCTGACTGCTCGATACTGGATTGCTGTCAACTTTGTCTTTGGCGATTGCTTTTCTAACAGCTTCTTCTTTCTTCTCGCCAATAGTTTCGACTACTTTAGTTTTGTACTCTGTAAGAGCTGTTTCTGATAATTTATAAGCTGTAGCTAATGCAGCATTACGACGTGCATTTACAGAGTTTGCACCTATAAGGCAAGCTATAGATACAGTGCCTGAGATTACTGCTGGAAGATAAGGTTTCCATGCAGCTTTCACAATTTCGATTGGTTTAAGATCAGAGGATATACATTCAGAAACTTTGTTTGCTTTGCAATTATGCTCAACAACAACTTCTTCTTTTTTGCATTTGGCTTCATCAATTAAACGAAGAGCTTTTGGTGTTGCCTTTACTGCCAGAATAGTTGTAGATATCATTCCTGCAATTCCGATTCCTGTGAGAATCTCTGGGCTGTGTTTCATTGTTCCTACTTTGATCGTTTTGATCATGTTTGATAAATTTGGTTTGTTCATGGTATTCTCCTTTCATTGTGAACATTGTTAAAATATAAAACAAAAAGGAAGAGCCCAATTAGGACTCCTCATTTTCTTTCTTTTCGATATACTTTTCGAAATTCTCGTCATTCTGTTTCTTAGTCTGTTTGTCGCTAGCCCAGCTAACCATAATGCCTGCTGCGGCTGCAGTTAGCCATCCAGCGATTTTAACCATGTTTACTTTATCGATTTTCATAAAGCATACCTCCTTTCCATTAAAGTAAATGTAATTTTTGCGAATTAATAATATTCCAAGAAATCGTAAGTAGGCTCAAACGGCATTTCAATAATATAAACATCTTTACCGTCATCGGATTCCAGTTTCCTATGGTTGAAATCAATCCAGTACATACCATCGTCATTCGGAGCCCAACCTAAAACAGAACCATAATCAGTCTCCTCGATTCCAAGAAACTCGTAGAATTCATTTAAATAGGAATAACCTCGTAAAATATAATTACGGTTCAAATGATATTCAGCGTTTAAGACCTGTTCAACCGTTGACTCAAAGTATCGTCCGGAATGCTCGTCATAGAATACCCGTGGTTTTCCATTGTTTTCTTCTAATGAAAGATCGCAAGATGTGCCTAAATATGAGCCACGTACAGCAATATCTTCGGCTTTCTCAATCGCGATAGCATTCATAATTTCTTGATCAGTTTCTTCACCATACAACTCTTGTGCTTTGCGTCTGTAATCTTTGTAAGACTGGTCCAGTAGAGCATAGGCACTCATTAGGGCTGCTTGTTGACGTTGATTTAGTATTTGAGCACCAACGATGCAAGTTACCGTTGCTATCCCAATACCAACACTTGGAATATACGTTACTGCTGTTGTTCTCACTTTCTCCCATTTTGTTAGTTTTTCTCCTTTCTTAGTTTCTGCTTCTTCAATTAAACGAAGAGCCTTTGGTGTTGCCTTTACTGCTGTTATGGTTGTTGCTATTACTCCTATACTTCCTAATCCTGTTAATATAGTTGATGCATTACGTTTGACGAATAGTCTCGCGTCCATTTCTCCCACACCTTTATCGGTTATTTGGTAAAGACAAAAGAAACAGTACGGGATTCAAACCCATACGCCTCTGGATATCTCCAGTGCTCCAATCATTTTGAGCTTGACTGTTTCTCATTAAACAGCATGTAATTTTCGCGAAAAGTAAAAGGAAAAGGCCCTTAGGCCTTAACCTCCTTTGATAATAACTTATCTAATTTTTTGTCAATTTCATCTAACTTCTTAAGTTTGTTCTCAATTTCTGTAATTCTACTCATGGTTTCTGCCTGTTTCATAGAAAGTTCTTTAGCAGTGTCAAACATCTTAAACGTTAACTGCATTGCTTTTAACGAATCAGCATCCATATGTTTAAGATCCTGAATATCCATAGCTTTGCCTGCTAACTCCATAAGTTCGTCAACCTGCTCAAATAATTTCTTTGTTGTTTCTACCATAATAGTATCCTCCTTTAATAAAACTTATTTGTTATATGTTCTCATAAAGGAGCATGATATTTTCGCGAAAAAAGAGAAGAGTCATTTCTGACTCCCCACTTCTTGATTGATTACTTTTTCTTTCTTTTTATAAGCCATTTAATAATCAATACTATAAACACTGCACATACAATCACATCTCCAAATATTACAACTCCGACGCTGCCGACAACACTAATGCCGACCACCGCAATTGTAATTAATAAGATTAATGTGAGTAATAGAATTGTGAATAGTATCATATATAAATTCCTCCTTTACAATTATGTAATCTCTTCATTAAAGGAGTTGTAATAATCGCGAAAAAAAAGAAGAGGCCATTAGGCCCCTTTCTTATTCATTTTAGATTCGATATTTTCTTTAATACTTTTAGCTTTAGTAGCTATTGCCTGTCTCACTTCTGGTATGGTCATTGCTGTGATAGCAACTGTTGCTGCTGGTACAATAATTTGACCAATCCAAAGTCTAACTTCCCTAGCTCCTTCAATCTGTTTATACGTCATAAATATCATCTCCTTTCATTATATACCTTGTAAATTTAGCGAATTAAATATTACGCCGATCAAAGCAAGTCTCCCAGCGTTCCCTAGGAATTGGTTTCATCTTTAATGCCCACATTATTTGTCTGATTGTTACTGTGGGATATAAACCGTCCTTACACCCCCCAGAACGATCATCAAAGAATGCTTTAAACTTAGGATGCAAATATATCTGATCAGTTAGCCACGGATCTATCTCAGTCCACCATGTCTTTTTGGTCTCTGGATCATACCTCTGCTGAATAACTGCTAACCCCTTTTTACCTATCAAATATAACGTGCAGCTACTATATACAGAATGATCACAAGTATGTATAGTTCCGAATATTGAAGAATACAAGTCTGGTTTTTCGTAATGGTATCTCATAAATCACCACCTGAAGCAAAAGAAAGAGCCCTTGTTAGGACTCCTCTTCTTCTAAAAATTTGTCTAAGCTTTCTTTTACATACTCCGTGATTCGTTCTTCGTTTGAATCATCAATATTTTTCACGTTTGGTAATTCGCATTCATAACGTTTAAAATGATGACCTTTATAAACGATATCGTCTAATATGATTTTCATAGCTTATCACTCCTTTCTTCATAATAGGAGTTGTTATTTTTGCGAAAAACGAAGACGCCAAGTTTCCTCAGCGTCCCGCTTTGATACATATTACTTTTTGAAAATTCGATTAATGAAATTTCGTCCTGCATCTGTTGTGATTGTTCCAGTTTCTTCGAATTTAAGTGTCTTCAAAGTTCCCCAGACTGTAATAGCTGTTGGTATGATGATCCCTGCTATAGCAATGCCGTTTCGAACAACCTGATCTTTCTTATCGTTTTTAATTTGCTGGACTTTAAGTTCTGTTTCGTTTTCACGAGTTTCAGTCTTATCCTCCATTTCAACATAAAACTTTTCAAGTTCGATTGCTCTATCGACAAGCTTAGTGACTCCATCGACCGCAGACTTATACTTGTCTGATCCAACCTCGATTTTACTTAATTCTTCGAATTCGCTTCCAATCTCTTCATTTAATACGTTTCTAATGTTCATTTTTTTTGAACCTCCTTAATAATATTCTCATAATAGTCTCTGTTATTTTTGCGAAGGATCTTTATGCAGTATTATTTTCTTCGTATTTAATAGTTTCTGGCCAGGCACAATATGTACGTTAACTTTGTATAGGCCATCTTCGCCATTTTCATAAGGTTCAACTTTAAAATAACCGTATGATGTTTTATGTCGAAATATAATTTGCGTGAGGATACTTCCTAAAAAGACACCTCCTAAGAAAACCAAATAGACCATGTTTCTTCTCCTTTCTTTGAAATGTTTTTATGAAAAATCCCACCCGGGAAATTTTCACCTTACAAATATAAACTGTTTTATGGTAACCTACGTACGGATTCTATCCTAGATTAGGCTTTTTTCTAAGCTAGATTAAAAAGGAAGAGTCATTGCTGACTCAACCTTCGTTACCATGCCAACCACATATTAAATTTGCTAAAACATGTGATGTTTTGATTTGCATTTGATTCGTTTTTCTCAATTCTAAAGTTATGTAATTCTACAGTGTCACACTCCTGGTATATACCGTCAATAGATTCATCACCTATTTTTGTTACTACTCTAAAATGTAATCCTGATAATATTACTAACATAATTGCTAAAACTCCTAAAATTACAATATTCTTTTTCATCATAATATATCTCCTTTTCAATAAATGTCTTTATGGTTTCATAACAGCATATGTGAATTTCGCGAGGCAAAAAAATAAAAGGAAGAGCCCAATTAGGACTCGACCTTCTTCTCTTTCTTAAATTTACTTTTGATATTATCTACTACTTCTTCTTTCATCCATTTAGGCCAGAATAGCAATACAGTTACGAAGCCTACTACAAGATTCATAACGATTGTTCCCAACCAATGCCTCTTATAAAAGTTTCCTGTCTGTTTGAATAACTGTCCGTAATCTTTAAAAAATGTTTTCATAATAAATACCTCCTAAATTTAATTATTCTCTCATTAAAGCAGGTGTTATTTTCGCGAAAAAAAGAAAAGGACCAAAGGCCCTAATCTTTTAAACTAATTATCATTTTCGTTTTGATTCGATGTGTTTACTTCTTTAATGAATTTTTTGTAACGACGTTCTGGTCCGATTATTTCTAATTCATGCTGTCTAAATTTTCCGTATACACCAATTTTGTAAGTACATACTAAATCGTATTTAGCTGCAATGCTACAAATAACATCGACCAGACTATCGTCTTTTAAAAAAATTACATTAACGTTTTTATACATAATTAAATCCTCCTTAAATATAAATATTTAGTTTCATAAAGGAAGATGTATTTCACGCGAGTTCGTGATGCTAACCATTTTTCGATACGTTCAAAAAGAAAAAGGCCAAGCCAAAGCTCAACCTTTTCTTACTTTAAGTAATAGTAGTCTATTCATTTTCTCCTTATGTTTTTTGTACTTTTCTTCATCTCCTTTGCTCATAGCTTCTTCAGCTTTTCCCCAGTGATAAAGAAATCTCCAATCATTAATAGTTTTCATTTTAACCACTCTCCTTTCTTCATAAAAGGATATGTAATTTTCACGAAAAAAGAAGAGGCCATTAGGCCTCCTTTAGATTCTCTAAATATATTACGTACTCTATTTCAGTTACAATGTCGATAAGATTCTGCATTGTTTCCTTAGTCTCTTGTAACGTCTTCGTTAATTCATCTGGATTACATTCGTGAGCATCGTTCTTTAAGTTGTCAATATCGTATTCCAAAATATCAACAAGACAATGCGCTAATCGTGTTTTATTTTGGATTTCTCGTTTTGATCTGTTGTTCATTCCTCAATCACCATTTTTTCACCGACAACCTCTTCTGCAGCGCCATGTTCTTTTAATTCTTTGACCATCTTAACTGCACATCCAATTAACGCAGTAACAAGTACACCAGTAACTAATTTATCCTTATTCATTATAATATCCTCCAAAATATCAATCTCTTGAATTGTCCAATAACCAGAAGAACCGTCTGTATCTGTCATAATACAAATCTTTGCCACATGGTATGTCTAACCTGGATTTCAAATATGTATACGATAATCCCTCCGTAACAGCCTTCAAAATATAATTGTGTAAATCCTCGTCCGCCTCCTTAGCCACTCTTTCGATTAGTCTAATTCGTTCTAGGCATCTATTTTTACGCATCACCTCCTTAAAAGTAGGATCGCTATGCGTGTTGCTCTTAGATACTTCTTCTGTAGTAGATAAAGAAATATTCGGACTACTATTATATGTCTTTTTCCATTCTGGATACTGTAAGCAGAAATGTTTGAGTTCGTAATGACGATGCTTATCAATCCAGTATTTGTTCTTTCGAGAAATATCAGGACGGATAACAGTACCCATTACTTACCCACTCCTCTCTTATACTTCTGAGTGCCTTTGACGAGTTTAATAGTGGCTTTTTCAAGTCTCTTCTTATTTACTTCACCGTGAATATGTATTGTAGCGTTTTTAAATCTGTACGTTTTCATATGCAAACACCTCTAGGATAAGAAAATATCAATCGCTTCGATGCTGGTTAATTTGAGAAGCTCTTTCAATTTAATGGCGTCGTCTATTGTAATCTCGGTATTACGACAAAGTATGTTATACAATTCCGTCGCCATGTCTACATTGAGACCTGCTTCAAAAATCTTAACAATCAATTTATTTGCATCCAATGCAAGCACCTCTTTCTAGTTGCGTTTCATGCAACACATAAAAGATAACATCATTTCAATTTTTCTGTCAATAGTATTTTTGTGCATAAAATGCAATATATCTAACCTAGGTTTGCTTTTCGTTTGCATATGTGCAAATATTAATATATGATAATTATTGTTAGAAAGGAGACAAGATAATGTCTATAGGAAAACGAATAAGATTATTACGAACGAAGCGAGGTATGTCGATTGATGATCTTGCTGAAAAGTTAGGTAAGAATAGAACAACAATATATAGATACGAGAATGGTGATATTGAGAATTTACCTTTGAGCATTCTCAATCCACTTGCTGAGGCTTTAGATACAACTCCTGCTCATTTGATGGGATGGGGCGATAAGGAAATGCTATCTACCAAAATATCAGATGGCGAAGAAGAGGCTGTGTACTCGTCCGTAAACGAGACTTATGTGAAGCATGTAGAAGCTTGGCATAAAACATTTGGCATGGACCCGTTTACTGATGAGGAGCATGAGAAGTTAATGGAGTATGGTAGATTCTTAATTTCACAGAGACAAAAATAAAAGAAAGAGCCCTTGTTAGAGCTCAATCTTTTCTAATAATTCTTGTGTCATATAATAATCTTCAATATCCATTACATAATCGGTATATCCGTCTAAAGTTTTGCTCGATCTGATAGTTACCATATGTTTACATTTAGGTAATATCTTCTTCACGAAATACTTGCCTTTTTCGGAATTAATGTCGATTGTCAATGCCATTCTAATCATAATATAAATCACTCCTTTCTTCATAATAGGAGTTGTGATTTTAGCGAAGGAGGTGATGCCAGCTTTAACCCCTGGCAGTACATCATAGATATAGGAAGTGACTCCATGACAACATTTGATATGAATACAGCAACATCTAAAGCTTTGGATATGGATGTTTATGCGATTTACTTAAGGAAGTCCAGAGCTGATTTAGAAGCCGAGAAACTCGGTGAAGGAGAGACACTAGCTCGACACAGGAAAATGCTAGAAGAGTTAGCCGCTAGAAAAGGTTTCTACATTGGCGAAATATACACCGAGTTAGAATCAGGTGAATCAATCGCTGGTAGACCTAAAATACAGAAGTTACTAGAAGATTGCTACAAAGGAAAATATAAAGGTATTCTCATAGTCGAAGTAACTCGTTTATCTCGTGGCAACCAAGGTGATGCCCAGACAATTATGGACTGCCTTAAATACTCGAATATGAACAATGGGGTGTTAGTCGTAACTCCAACTAAGACATACGACGTAGCTCACTCTCAAGAAGATGAAGAGTATATGGAATTCGAGTTATTTATGTCTCGTCGAGAATATAAGATGATCCACAAACGTATGGACCGTGGTCGTAGACAGGCTGTAGTCGAAGGTAATTACATGGGTGCTTACCGTCCGTATGGATACAATATTGTAAAGACCAAGATGAAACGTACACTCGTCCCTAATGAAGTTGAGGCTCCTTACATTAAGAAGATCTTCGAGTGGTCAGTTAAAGATAACCTGTCGACTAACGATATAGCTAAGCGACTGACAGCTATGGGAGCTCCAACTTATAGAGGCGAAACTGAATGGTCTAAAGACACAGTTAAGACGTATTTGACAAACCCTGTTTATATGGGAAAAGTCAGATGGAATAACCGTATGCGTATTAAGACTATGGTTAACGGCGAATTGAAAATAACTCGTCCTCGCTATCATTCGGATCAATATATGTTATATGAGGGTAAACATATGAAAGACGCTCTTGTAGACGAAGAGACATTCAGAGAAGCACAAAAGAAATTCTACAAAGATCGAACTCGTTCGGGATTAAAACTTAAAAACCCTCTTGCTGGTTTGGTATATTGCAAGAAATGTGGTAAGTCAATGCACTTACAACCTTATAAAGAAAATAGAAATAACAGAATCGTACACAAAAGTAACACAACTGGATGTAGAGTCAAATCGGCAATCGCTTTGGATGTTATTGATGCCGTCACTCAAGCATTGCGTACGTACGTAGGCGACTTTGAAGTAAAGATAGAAAACTCTCCAGATGTGGATGAGGATAGCATACAAAAACAAATAGACGATCTTGCTAAAGAGATACGTAAAATAGAAAAGAAGAAGTCGAAATTATTTGATTCATGGGAAAATGAAGACATCTCGAATAACGAATTCGTAGAACGTAAAGCAATCCATAATAAACGATTAGAAATACTTGAGAAACAAATAGAAGACTTAGAATACACTATTCCAGAAAAAGAAGAGTATGAGGAGAAATTAATACTTGTGTCTGATGCTCTAATGGCAATACAAGACGATCAATTAGATGCAGCTACTAAAAATGAATCCCTCAAACAAATAATCAGCAGAATTGAATTCAGTCGTGAAAATGATGTAGAATTCATATTAGACATAGACCTACACCAATAAAGTGTGGGTTAGCTTTTACCCTTCGTATATATCATTAGGGTGTTATTTTTATAGCGCCCCGATGATATACATGTCGCTAAATCAATCTTTAGGAGGAAATATAAATGAGAATTGTATGGAGAGATAGTGCTGTAGAACGGGCTGATTTCAAGTATAGAGGCTATTGGATTGAGGGTTACCAGAATGGTTGGACTGTAAATATAAATGGAGACAATAATATTTATAGAACTAACAGGTGTGCTAAGAATGCAATTGATGAGACTTTAGGATATGAGGGAAGAAAACATAATAAGTTACCTAAGCGTTTGGAAGAAGGGTATGAGATAATCGGCACTAAAGCAGATAAGAAAATGGGGTGACATGTCATGAGTTTGGAGAAACAAATAAGTGAGTATATAAAGAAAACACAATACTATAAAACATTAAAGCGAATATGTAGACAAAAAGAAGAGGCCCTGTCGTAGTGACGGAGCCTCCTTTTCTTATTTAGTTGTAACGGTCTTGTTATACTGAGCTGTACTGATTCCAAGGAGAACTCCTAAGAAAGTATCAACTGCTGTAATTGTGCCGACGATCTGCTCCCCATACGGAAGACCCCAGATCCCAGCTAATGCAAAATATAAAGTGCCAGCAGCCGGCAACAGATACATTGCGATCCATTTAAGTATGTTGTAAACTTTGTTACTCATTTTCATGATTATTTACCTCCTTATGATGATTAGTTTTGAGATGAAGTTCTTCAATCTCGTTATACATTTTTGTGGCCATGCCATTTCCTCCAAGACTGTGATATGCCTGATACATTTCAATGAAATTTGAATATGCATAAGATGGGATTTCTCCAAGTCTCATGTATTTATCGTGATATTCTATCAACTGTACTCTAAGGAGTAACATGGTACCTTTGCTATTAGCGTCCCTATCCTTCTTCTGACGCTTCAAAAGCCATACAATATAGCCCATTAATGTTGGTAACAAGGCTAAGTATGTCTGAATTATTATGTCTGCCATTTCTATCCCTTCTTTTTATTTCAAAACTGATCTAATAAGCTTATTGCCAAAGTTTCAAAGTTGCTCATATCTTTATCACAAGTTTCTTTGTTTTCAAGATATAAGTCTGTGTCACTTACACTTTTTGAAATATTGATAGATCTGTCTTCTGATATGTATGCAGACATGGTAACGACATCCGTAATATTAGACTCCGTACCAGTCTCAGTTCTTACTTCACTTTCAATCTGACTAACCCCGGATAATGTGATATTTTTTCTTGTTTTTAACATAGTTTTCTCCTTTTCTTTTATCCTATTTCCGCTCCCTTTTTGATGCCTATAACTCTATATATTGTATGGAATTGGCCATTAGATATAGTTCCATTCGAATCTCTTTGATAAGATGAACTGAAATATAAATGATTATCTTTTGCCTCATATTGTGTGTATTTTGTATACCACGTTCCATTACTTGGAAGATAATTGTCAGAATACATTTTAAATGCGCAATTACCGCCTCCTCCGAAACGTACGATTCCATACATCATATCGTTATCGTAATAAAAGACTTCTATAACGTCGTAATTTTTAACACTATCACTTAATGTTACTGTCGAATTTGACGTAACCGGTGAATCTTCCAATACAACTCTTCGAGTCATAGCCGCAAGTGCTTTACTGACATTATACCAACTAGTTGTGCCATAAGTACTTGGGGCTTTAACGCTTAGATCTCTTATTTCGCCATCGGTAGCGGTTAACATTTTTCCGCGTAATTCTTGACCATATACCGTTCCACTTCCAGTGATAGAAGCTAATAAGCCTTGATTATTTACGCCGTTTACCTCCAACAATCTAAATGTATCAGCTTGAGAAAGGTCATAATCTAATGGTAAATTTCTTATAAGGAAAGAACATAAACCAGAACTGTCCGTAGTTCTTAAATAATCGGCACCAATTTCAAATCCTCCGATTTTACCAGATGAGAAGTTTACCTTACCAGTTTTATCGATTTTGGCATTTGTGCTTTCAAGCGTAAATCGGTTTGCTGTTAATATAATCTCCTCGGCAGAGGCATTTATTTGTGATATAAGGTTGTCTATATCGACTTTTGCTTCGAGTTTTGTATCTGTATCTTCAGGAGCAGGTTCCCAATCTGTAGCCATATTACCCTTTTCGAGTTTAGGCTGTTTGTAATATGTGTAATTGCCACTTGCCGTTGGCTGCAAGCCTAAATATACTGTTAATTTCGAGTCGGCTCCAGATGGTACTGTAAATTTAATCGTGAAATATCCTTCGGGTATGCTTTTCTGTAGAAGAACTATAGCAGTTCCACTCTTATAATATCTGACAACAACGTATCCGATCTTTGTTCCTTTTTTACTGTATCCAGAAAGAGTGTACGTTTGACCGGCTGTAACAGATGTTATGACCTGATACGTACTCCACCAACTACTTGTATTAGTCGTTGATATTTTGAAGTAACCATTAGAATCTTTGGTTACGGTAACGTTTCCTTCTGGTATCCATTTTGTTAAATCGGCCGTGTTTAACAATAAATTCCTCCCTCCTACTTCAATTCCCTCTGGAGTACTGCCTACACTGTAAGATGTAGACGTTGTGCTATCTGTATATGTAATTATTGTTCGTGTCCACATATATGGCGCAGCTGCACTGGTTTTTGGTGGGGAAGAACTCCATGATCCTGTAGGTGCCGTCGTTCCAGTAGCACCTGCTTGATATGTCACTGCTGTGGATTTCACCCCTTTTCCGGTCGCCCCCGTATCACCTTTAGCTCCAGTACTTCCCTGCTTAGCCACAGAAAAAGAGAATTTCTTATTTATAGTAATGCCATCCACTACAACCGGTATAGTAGCTTCACACGCGGCTGTAATAGTGGCAGTTGTTTTAAATGTTACAGTGGGAGACGCAGAGCCGTTATTCGTTATAGTTGCCGAAATACCTGATGGGCATGATACAGCTGAAACCGTAACTTTTGAGCATTGAGTCGTCCCACAATATGCTATTACCTGTGTTGCGCAAGTTAATCCTGATGGCGCTCCAGAAGTATTGCCCATAAACGTATAGGCCTCACTGGTAAGAGTTACAGAATATGCATCTGTTACATCTATAATTGAAACTTGGTTAGATGCTTTAATCGCCATTTTGAATGTTACTTCCTTTCATTAGTTTCTTTTCTTCTTTTCTTCTTTTTTTCTTTTTTAAACGCCTATAACATATCTCAATACAAATCGATTATTAGTGTATTTTATTCCGCTTGTCCCTGTTCCGGTTAAGCTATTATTGTCATGACCGACAATCTTAGTATCATGAATATACAAATATTTCGTAGCAAAATATGCTAGATTACTTGTACACATCATGAATGAATGGCCTTTACCGGCTTGATCGGCAACGAGCTTCTTAGAAATAAAGAACGAAACAAACGATTGATTCTTCGCTTCAGCGTCATAATATTCTGAAAATACCAAGCATATACCACTTGGCTGAATGCTGACTTTCTCTGATAGATTAACTGTATGTCCAGAAGTCATATAATATCCGCCGGACCATAAAACGGTACCAGACATATCATAGACTTTCTTCCAGTCACCCCACGCTGACGTATAGTAGAAACGTTCATACACTCTAGCTTTATTCTTATCGCATTGAGTTATTGTTTGCTTTATCTGACCGTTAGGACCTGCCCCCTCAACTCTCAAAGTAAACGATCCACTTGTAAATGGTACATTTGAATAGGCATTATCAGTAATATTTCTTCCACTATATACATTTGGTGTAAGAACAGTATTTAAGTCGGTACCGGTAGCAAGTATTGGTTGTGAAATACCACCAGTAAATTTAGCTTGGTAACCAAACTCTGCAAGGTTATCAGTTTCAGCAGTTTTACCAAAAGCTACGCCGGTACCACCAGATTTAAAATCTATTGGAAACTTAGTAGTTCCAAGAGTCTTCTTAACTGTTGTTGCGCCGTTTTTATTATCAGTAACTTTTATAGTAAATGTGTAAGTAGAATCAACACTAAGCGAACCACCAACAACCTGAGAAACTGAGCCACTGTTACCTGATGCAGTAACTGTTTTTGTTTCAGATCCCCAAGATATAACTATGGTTTTAACTGGGTTTGATCCCGCTAACTGATTACATGACCAAGAAAATGAAATCTTGCAATATGTGCCTGTCTCCAACGCTGTTCCGCTAGAATTACATCTTTGTACTTTTAGATTTGTTATTGTAGGAGGTGTGTATGCCAATTCCCATACGGCGTACAAAGTAATGGCAGCATTAGCTGTATAACTAGCTCCAGATGCGTATGCAACAGAACCTTTAGTAGACGTAGCCCAACCTTTGAAATTGTAATTTGTTCGGGTGGGTTTAGTCGTAGACAATGTTAATGTCTTACCATATGTCTTTGTTTGTTGTCCGGGAGCACCAGACCCTCCATTGGCGTTATAAGTTATTTTATAAGTTATTGCCTGCCATACCGCATATAGCGTAACAGCAGCGTTGGCTGAGTAAGTAGCTCCGGCCGCATAAGCAACCGATCCAGAGGCTGACGTAGCCCAACCTTTGAAAGCGTATCCTGTACGTGATGGTTTTGTAGAGGATAACGTCAAGTTTGTCCCATACCATTTGGTCTGTTGCGATGGCGCTCCAGAACCTCCATTGGCGTTATATGAGATCTTATACGATGTCTTAGCAGCGACTGAAATTGAACCGCTTGCTGTTTTTGTTCCTCCGTACGTACCTTTCCATGTAAAATTCATTACAAAAGAAAACCATAATGGTATCGATTGTGCAGATGTACTCTTTGTAATTGTTACTGTACCACTAGCAATGTTCTGAGAAGATTTTCCGCCAATTGAAAATGTGCCTGATTTAACAACGCTACCATTTATTTTGACAGAATACTCCTTGGCAACGCTAGAGTTTACAGTATATCCATGTGTAACCCATTTAAGAGTCCAGGAAAGAGTTGATGACGTGGCAGTACTGCTGGATTCAGTAACCACCAATTGTACTTGCGGACAAGTATTACTTCCGAATTGTGACGTGGTTAATGTGGCCACTATGTATCATCCCCTTTCCAAATGAGACCCATGTTTCCGTTACTTCGCTCAGTAAATGCAAAACCGCCGAAAACGAGTTCGTCTTCGACTACTGCTTTACCTATTTTGAGTGATTGATTGGTAACATATGCCGGGACAGTTGTACCGTCCATAAACTTAATTGCAGTATTGGTTATAAGAAGTTTGAATGAGCTTTCATTACCGAGTTCAAGACAAGGCTCATCGCCATCCGTAGAAATTCTTATATAACTGGTCAAAGTTTCTAACCCGTTAACAATATTCTGCAATGCTTCGATGTTACCACCGTTAGCATCTACTTCATCGCCTAATGTTTTAAGATCGTCCGTAGCTGCCTGTAATTGAGCCAATGTTTCGCCCATTGAGAATATCCAACCATCGGTGGTTTGCTTCATTAATGAACCGCCATTGGCGTCAACTACTAACGTGGAAATGAGATTATCAATTTTATTAATCGTTAACTCAGCAGTCTCTATACGTTCATTCATTTTGCTAGAGAGTTCTTCCATAGCAATATCGGTTGATTCAAGAGCATCGGCGGTAGCCATATCTTCTATAGCTGGAGTCCAATCAGTTGCCCGGGTTCCGTATTCAAGTTTTACATTCTTTAGTCTGAATGTGAAACTAGCTGTTACGTCAGCATTAGAATTGTAAAACTGTATTGACGCTGCTTCATTAACATTGCTTGACGCTTGCTCTGGGATAATCATCGTTTTTTCAACATGATACCACTTGTTAAGTTCGCACCCATTGACACCAACAACAGGTAAATTGTGTGCTGTTACCATACGCCAAGTTCCAGTAGAAGTTTCTCCAGATGGAGCATTTGAATATCGTTGTCCAAACCAAAATTCACTTCTTGTAGATCCTTCTGGAAAATTCCAAACCGTATACATAATATCATACGACCATGTTATTTTTTCGCCAACAATATAATCTCGACATCCAAGTACAAAACCTGATGCAATACTAACATTACTATATTGCTTCTTTGAAGTAAGTGTATGTTCACTATATTCATCGGTAATCGTATTAAACTTGCTGAACAAACCATTTGACGAATCGCCTTTACCATAGCGTATATAATTTCTTCCGCCAACTTTCAAGTTATCGATACTATCCTTAGCATTCTGAGCTGCTGTATATGCTTCTTTAGCTGCCTGATAGCTGCTGGATTTATTTACTGCAGAATATGCATATGTTCCGTCTGAAAAGATAATCAAGTCACAAAAATATAACGAATTAGTGCTACCACTCGTATATGACGGTTCAGTGTCAGTCCACCCACTTGGTGGCTTAGTTGTCGGTTTAGCCGGAACTGATGTACTGAGCTTATAATATCGAGTGATACTCTGCGTGTCGCGGTAACATGAGAGAGTAACTGTAGCACTTGCTTTCGAAGCCATACTAACCTTCTAACTGGCAAGTATAGACCACCGCATTTGATACATCTGTAGCCGATACTGTAATCGACTTTGCAGTGGCTATCGCCGTTGTAGACGTCCCCTTATACCATTTAACAGAGCCTAGAGATCCGCACACTCCGGCTGTTGTTATGGATTGTTCTACACCGCCCTTATAGACATGAGCAGTTAATACAGTGGAACCCGAATTATTTTTAAATACAGTTCCATTGCTTGAGGTAATACTAAGGGTAATTGCATCGGCACCAGCTGAACCAGTGGCTCCTTTATCTCCAGTATTTCCTTTATCGCCATACACGCCAATAACACGTTTGGCTGTATCAGCGGTCGTATTGTTTGTATATGTTATGGTTTCATAGTTCCATAAATATTTGTTTGTCGCGGTCATTGTCGGAACTGTCGTACTCCATGATGTAGGAGCTGATGAATTCGACGTAGATACTGCATAATGTTCTGTGATATTTTTTATACCATTTCCAGTAGCTCCTGTTTTACCTTGTGGTCCAGCCGTACCAGTCTCTCCTTTATCACCTTTTGCTCCTGTATCTCCATAAGAGCCTATAATACAAGGTGCAGTTGTACTTGCAGTTGTTCCATCTGTATACTTAACAACTTCATAGTTCCACAAATACTTCTTACTTGAAGAAACTGACTGCACAGTTGTGGTCCATCCTGAAGTACTTGTCGTTACATTAGAGCTTGAGTTTGTAGCAAGATAATAGTTAACAACTGATCCGATACTCTTTCCAGCCGTACCAGTCTCTCCTTTATCGCCTTTTGCTCCTGTCTCGCCTTTGATCTTAGCCCAAGTATATGAACTAACAGTCGTAGGATCAGCACTGTTGTAATCAACACAGGTACCAATATACGTACCAACAGTTTCACCGCTATTTGCAGTGAATGTAGCTCCACCATCATTTGAATATTTAATATGCAAGTATGATGTCTTACCATTAGTACCGTTCGTACCTGGTATACCCTGATCACCTTTACTTCCCTGTAATCCTTGGAATCTTGACCAGGTATATTTTGAAGGGTCAGTTGAATCAGCTTGAGTAAAGTCGACGTAAGTACCAATGTATTCGGATGGAGTTTCTGTCATCTGACTTGAAGATGTTGGATTAGCTACAGAGCTATATTTTATATGAAAATATGTAGTCGATCCCGTAGCACCAGTTTCTCCTTTAGGCCCCTGAATACCTTGTTCACCTTTCTCTCCTTGGAGACCCTGTAAACCCTGTGGTCCGGTCTCTCCTTTTTCGCCCATAGAACTAACACTATATAATGTAGTGCTTGTCGAATCAGAATATGTGATTACTGTTTGAGTCCATAAATACTGTCCGACAGATATTGAGGGGATCGTAGATTTCCATTCGCCAGTTGGCTGCGTTGTTCCACTTGTACCGGCCTGGTATGTTACGACAGTATTATCTACAGATTTAACTGCATCAACCTTATTCTCAACATCCGTAATTGCATCGGCAACATTTTTACCAGCGCCGAAAGTTATACTTTGTGCAGAGACAGCCAGTTTATAGTTTCCGTCAGTATCTTTGTAATACTTGATGAAGTTGTTACCGTCCCCGAAAGCTATCTGACCATCTTTGCCTAAATATATACCCCTTGTTGTATTCGATGGTGAACTCTTAGCTCCAGAGTATAAAGCATCATCAGTTATTTTGAATCCTGCGATAGTAGCGTCAAAAGCAACTAAATCTTTAACATCTATTTTCGTAGCTGTAATTGATTTAGCCTGAATAACACTACCATTCAAACTGTTATACTCTGTCTGTTCGGCTTCTGTTGTTATGCCATCTGTGTTTAACTTATAGTATAGACCATCTTCGCCCTTAACAACCAATTTGTCAGCAACGATGGTATTGCCTTTTATCAAATCACCGCTAATCGTAACACCGACTAACTCGCCAGTGATAGTCTGATCGCCAACAACAACATTTTTAATCAAACCTGATGTTGAATAGAAATATTCTATTGCTGCCGTACCAATGTTGGAGAAATCAATATTTGCATAAGTGATCTCTGCATCTTCGGCATTGAGTTTCTTTGTCTCAAGATCTTCAATAGAAGCTTTATTTGCATCAAGTGTTGATGTTGTTAAATTTTTAAAATCTGCAAACGTACCAGATAAATTAGTGATCTCAGCATTGGTTGATTCAAGACTTTTTATTGTTGCATAATCCGCCTCTACAACTTTTGCATCGATCTTATCTGTCTGTAACTTTTTAATATTGGCTTCATTAGCAGTAAGCTTCTTGTTGATATTGACATTATCTGCTTTTACATCGGCAATCTCCGCTTCGCTAACTGTAAGTTTATCTTTAATCGTTACATTTTCGGCGACTAAAGTATCAATTCTTGCTGTCTGGGCATCAAGTTCGTCTATATCCGCTTTATTTGCTATGATCGTATAAAACTCAGATACTCTGTCTGATACTTTTTTAACTGTATTAGTGCTTGCAGATGGAGTAGTTACATTACCGGTGACAACAGCTGAGTGGTTTTTTACCAACACCATTACACGGTCTTTATCTTCGATTTCGGATGTTGATGTTACTGGTGTAAGTACATCAGAACCATCAAGTTTTACATACTTTATGTTGTCATGGATAACGACAGTTCCGTAAACAGTATCTCCATTATTTGTTTTGGTGTCGTCTTTAGTCATCTTCGCAAATTGCGTTAACAAATCATCTGATAAAGCCACGAAACATCACCTCCATAAATTAACTGTATATACGGCTTTCTCCTCAACCGGACAACCTGATTCGCATTTAATTGATTGACTTATCACCTTAGCTTTTATGTTATGTATTCCAGCTCGTTCATAGTTTAATCGTACACAATCGCCCAATCGAACAGGACAATATCCATGAGTATAAGTTATTGTGTATTCAACAGATGACAATTCACGTAAAAGTATTTTTGCGTATTCATCAACCTGAGCGTATGTTGGAATTCCAGCTAAATCCAAATCAGTTACTCTGTGTATGATCTCCCTTCCACGATTAACTGTGGATATAGGACTATTAATATCGTCGTTAACAACTCTTGAATAGTATTGGTCTTTATCGCTTGAATATATTACTTCGACAACATTTGGCACCCCATATAAATCATGATCCATGCTTACATCCGGATACAAAATAGAGCTGTTATCGTCGTTATAAGTCCAAACTGGCTGTAAAGAAGCCATATTCTGCTTTGGTGCAAACAGAATACGGCCCATTTCATCCAAATCAAAAATATGTTTAGCATTAGCTATAAGATCAGTTGTAAACGAAAGCCACGTATCATTTGTATTTGACACGAAATCACTATACAATACATCGTCACTTTTTCCAGGAACCACTGGGGCCCTAGCTTTTTCTCTGATTATCTTATAAGCTATGTCTAAAACATTCTCATCTTTAAGTATAGAATATCCGAGTGGTGGCGGATTCTCTTTCAGTTCTATCAATGGAGTATATGCATCCATAGAAACAGAATTAACCTTACCATCAAAACTTGATGATGGTGTTTGTGCTAAGAAAGTACCAAGAGGAAACTTATATGTAACTCCATTTTGAATTGCTATAAGGTAAACTCTTATGTAACATTCTCCAATCGACTCTGTAATGTCAATAGTAGCTGATCCGAGTGTTTCAACTGATGAATCTCGTTTAATAGTTGAAGTTTTCACTATATCGAGTTTTTTATCGTCTTTCCATGTTCCAGGATCAACGATGTAGTATTCGAATGTCTGCTCCATTGACGACAACCAATCAATCATGTCATACACCCCCTTCTACTCTTGTTAAGTTAAGCGTAACTGGTATGGTTAATTCGCAATGTTTCTGGCTAAATGACACAGTAACATTAGCCCAGTAACCGCTACCCGATGGCTCTCTAACATAACAATCCCCCATCCATACCTGCAAACGACGTAATGCATAAAGAGTTTCTTTATCATTCTTATCAATTACCATGTTCCACGTCGATGCAGAACCTATTTGTGTTCCATAGTAGCTTACCGGATTTGCTCGTCCGATATATTTAACAAGTGAAACATCTGGAGAATTATTATCGGAAACATCTACATTATATGGAAGTCTCAATAATGAGCCAGTCACCATAGGCTGTTCCTGAGCAGCTGAATCAGTATTCTCCAAGTTTCTCCATGTTTCATCCCATTGAATTACTACGGACTTTCCGTTAATAGGATATCCTGGAGCATCATAATAACAAATCGAACCAGTAGTCTTAGATGTAGCTACAATTCTATATCTAGCATAATCTAAAGCTGGATGCGGATCAGTTATGAATATATTTTTCGTATTATCAATGTCTTTGATAATCTCGGTGAAACCCCCATCAAATTCTCTTCGATAAACTGATAACATAACATCAGAAATTACATTACCGTCCTTGTCGATACAATAAGGTCTTATAAAGGCAGAATATGAATTTGTATCTACACTTATAGATACGTCTGGTTCATACGCAACTTCTGTCCAAGACACATTAAAGTTTACAGATGATTCTGCTGTTAATCCGGAATTCATAGAAGCAGTACATGTTACTGTATAATGTATTCCATTTTCGAGATCGATGTTATGTGCTGAGATTTCAACCATCAATTGTGTAGATATGTCAAAGTATTTAGAGTATACCTGATCACCTGCACTAACCATTTTGACGTTTCCGACTGTATCTACAGTTTCGTATGCTTCGTCAGATGTTATGATCACATGGTAACCGATTGGTGCCTGTGATTTCGGTCCTGTTTTACCAGTTATGTAAAATGGAAAAGAAGTTATTGTACTTATAGACATATCAGAACTGTTTATTATACCAAGTTCAAGTGTTGGCTTAGCATAAATATTAACAATCCTTTGAACTGACCAGTCACCATAAACTTTGGTAGCGCCGGCAGTTCTAACTCTCCATTTAATTACTGTTCCTTCAGGATAATCAGTAGTATTTACAGAATAAGAACTTGTCTTATCTTTCTCATCTTCATCAGTTGTATTCTGTATAGTGTACGTATGTTTTTCATCATTAACATACATTTCGAGTTCAGCATAAGTCTGACTTGAACCGTCTTCGGAATTATGTACCCAATATAATGTTAAAGATTCCCCAACAATTGCTGTAGTTGTTGATGACCAAGTTGTCGGAGCAGATGGATCAGTACCAATAACAACCGATACTATATCGCTCCACTCCGAATCTCCTTTATCATTTGTGGCGCATACTCTGAAGAACCATTCCTGTCCACTATCAAGTCCCAATATATAAGCAACGTTGTTCGTTACTGTTGTTGAACTTGTTTGTGTTGAGCTATCGAAATATTCTTTATTGGTAGTGTATTCAACATTATAGCCCGTAGCTGTTGCTGACTTAACCCAAGTCACCTTAACAGATGTTTTACTATCCGCCGCACATTCCACGTTGGAAACAGGAGCAGGTATAGTAGTTAATTCGCTTGAAAATTCTGACCATTCTCCGTAAATCTTAGTCGAGCGATTTAAATTAATTGCCCTACATCTTACGCGGTATTTTCCTCCAGCTATAACAGTGCTTGAGACTGATGCTCTACAAGTTTTAACTGTCGAAATGGTGCTACTAACCATAACATCTCCATTGTATATTGCAAATTCAAGCTGATCAGTTCTTGGGTCAGATATATTCTCGATTGAAGCTGTTAACTTCAACTTTTCAATACTAACAGATGGTGATGATGGTTTTTCAGGCGGGTCTCCAGCCATTGAATACTCTCTTGATTCTGTACCGCCAGTCCAATACGTTGTATCGTTATCATTAACCTTATGAGTTTTCGAATTAGGTTTAACAGAAACTTTTATTCTTATAGCGTTTGAAGGAGGGCTATATGTCGAATTCTTTTCAGTTATATTTGATGAACTTCCAGAGAACCAAACATTATCACCGGTATCATAAAACCAACTTACCGTATAATTATCAAGTGTATCGGTTGTTGTAGTCGTAGTCGATCCAGATCCACCCTCCAAATCATTGACATTAATCGGGCTTTGTATATCATGACTTCCGCTAGGATTTTCACCGAGAACAGCTCTATCCCCAGTAATCTGGATAACTTTCCATTGGTCATCCATAACCCAGTCTGGTATTCCAACACCATTATAATATGTGGCACCGTCTTTTATAGTTACCCAATCGCCTTCGTTTACTTCGCCATAGGAGGTAGTCGTTATAGTATCATTGAAGTCCCAAGTTGCATAATATGTGTTACTGGTACCAGTTTGTCGTTTTATGTTGAGACCTGTTACATTTGGCATTGACTATATCCTCCTTTCTATTCTTGCTGCGCGAACTAATGATTCGACAGCATTTGAAACATTACTTCCATCATCATAAGTAACGCCATTAATTACATATGACGGTTTCTCTAAGTTATTTAAACTCTTATTAAGTTTATTAATAGCAGAAACAACCTCGTCATTGGATCCATTTTGACGATTCTGATTCATCATTGAACTAATAGCACTTACGTTAGCTCTAAGACCAATTGTTCCACTATTATTAAACATAGCACTAATCGAACCAGCACCAGACTGAAAATCACTCAGATCAAGAACCGGTCGAATTGTAGGCTGTATGTCAATATCTCCATTTATCACATCGGCAATGTAAGATAGAGCATTTTCGGTTCCGTCAATTGCGGTTTTTGCCATATTGGTAGCAGAATTTTCAACACACTTGCCCATACGGTCAATGCCTTGAGCAAAACCTTCTGGAATACAGTAAGCAAGTCTTCTGAACACCTTTGACGGTGAGTTTATATCGAGTGCTTCTCTGGCAGCTTCATAGGCCGCCTCTGCCATAGCTTTTGATTTAGCTTCTGCTTTGTACGTGTTATCACCAATACCGCCCGCAAATCCGCTTACGAGGTAAGAACCTGCGCTGTAGAAGCTATCATAGTAATCTCTAGCATCTGATACTGCTGAGCTAATTCCAGATGTTGTAGCCCGTGCTATTTGAGCTTTCTGACTAGAGATACCTGTAACCAATCTAACCATCAGAATTCTACCAACAGAGGTAAAAACTTCAGATTTACCGATTAAGATTTCATGCATCGCACTTATTACACTTGTAGCTGCGGAAGTAACAGCCGATTGATTTGACTTAAACCCCCTTGCTAAAGCATTAGATAAGTCCGAACCAATTGATGCCAATTCCGAGATCGATCCTTTGAATGCCTCTGCGATACCGTTGAGGTTCGTTTGAGCCAGATCATTTATAGCTTCTTTGAACGTCGAAATTCCACCAGTTTTTAAACCAGATAAACTATTAATGAATTTCACTAATGCTTTAATCGACGTAATGGAGCTCGATACTTTCTCAAAGTTAACTGAAGAGATCTTTGTTGAATAGTTACTGATTCCTTCACCAATTCCGGATACTTTTTTAAATTCGGAAATACCGCTTGAATCGAGATTAGCAATGCTCTTTGTTATTGAAACCAATTTTTTCGCGGCGGATAGAGAACTACTAATTAATTCAACATTTATCCCAGAAACCTTCTCAGAATATTTCTGAATTCCTTCTCCGAATTTAACAATGCTTTTTCCGAAATCATCCAGCGTAACTTTGCCATCAAGCCAGTGCTTTTCCGGTATATTTTGCTGCAGGGACGCCATTATCTTTCCAGCATTAGCGGCTGCAGTAACAGCCTCTTCATTTATACCACCAGATACTTTTTCCGAGAATTGCATAATAGCATCACCGAATACTACTAACTGAGTTCCGAATGTAGCCATGTTCTTTTCGCCAGTAAACCACTGGACTACACCGCCAGACGGAACAATCGATTTTTGCATCTCGATCATAATCTTACCAGCATTAGCAGCGGCAGTAATAGCTTCTTCGCTTACTCCTTCGGATACTTTCTTTGAGAACCCTACGATAGCTTCGCCAAAGGCTTTTAACTGGGATCCGAATGT